>BNJU01000198.1_pt1:615000-671706 | contig 671706 bp, 597 predicted proteins | sample 8539281 | NCBI WGS metagenome assembly BNJU01 (sample SAMD00202456, study PRJDB9452) | human saliva metagenome | isolation source: human saliva | place: Japan
TGCCCGACGGCAGTCGCGAGGTGCTCACGGTGGTAAATCACCCCACAGAAGGCGCAATTGCTTGGGAAATGGAGTTGCAAGCCCTCAAGGAACGCGGTGTGAAACAAATCGACTTGATTATATCCGATGCTTTGAGCGGCATCGAAAATGCGGTATGTTCGGCTTTTCCCACGGCACTGCACCAACTTTGCGTTGTGCATTTCAAACGGAAAGTGTTGAACACCGTCTCCTCGAAAGACAAAGCCGAGGTCGGCGAGGAACTCAAAGCACTCTTTCCCATGGAGCATACCGACATGACACCTCTTGTGGCCTATGAGAATTTGCGTATCTTTGCGCAGCGTTGGGGTAAAAAGTACCCGAGCCTTGCCCGTTTGGGCAATGAGCGCAACGCGGCCTATTTTACCTATTTGAGGTTCTCCGAGAGTGTGCGTCGAATGATTTACTCTACTAACTGGGTGGAACGACTCAATAGAAGTTATAAGCGCACCTTACTCATGCGTGGGGCGATGCCTTCTCCCGCCTCTGTAGTTTATCTCTTGGGATCTGTAGCCAAGGAGAAAACAGAAGGGACGTATGCAAGACGGCTACCGTATTTTGGGGAGTGGAAAATCAGGTAAAATGGCAAAGATATATCAACATCACAAATTTCCCCCATGCTTGGGTTTCCCAAGCATGGGGGAAAGGACGAGGAGAATCTTACACACTTTTTCAGACATTACCTTCTTGTATGCTCGAAGCCTGAGAAACTTAAAGCAATAATAGACAAGAAAGGTCGTAATGGTCTCCACGCATATAGCGTGGGGCTGTTATTCCCACATCTGTCTATTAAGGTTTTCTCAGGGCCTGAGCATTAGGACGTGGAGCATACAGTTCCACGCTTCTTGCATATTAACCTATTAAATAAAACGGTCCATAGGAATTGTACGACCTAAAGAAATCTATTATGGCTATTTCAATGATTGAACCCCGTAGTTCTTGGTATGACATTATCAACGAACAGGGGAAAAAGGTAAAAACATTATCGCAAACTATTGGTGAAGTGGTGGGTTATGGTCCACACTTCTTTATAGTTAGACGTAGCTCTTGGTACGACCTCTACGATGAAAGTGGCAAAAAGTACAAAACGCTAAGTGAGACAATTGGTATTGTTGTCAGTGTTACAGGCGACACTTTCGTTGTGCGGCGTAGCTCATGGCTAGACACCTATGATCGCTTCGGGAAGAAGATAAACACACGTTCTGCACGTTAAATCCATTCTTTAGCCTCCAATTCATAATTTTGAATTGGAGGATAAAATAAAACATCATTATGGAATCATCAACAAACATATCAACACTGTTGGCAGGAAAGTCAATTAGTGTGCCTAACTATCAACGAGCTTATTCCTGGGATACAGATCTCTCAAACAAAGGCCCAAAACAAGTCAACACATTCCTGTCAGACATACAAGATTATGTAAACAGCCACTCCTCTACACCATACTATTTCGGTCACTTTCTTTTTGAGGAGAAAGGAGAAAACAAGTATGCTATTATAGATGGACAACAACGATTGACAACAACCGTTATATTTCTGTCTGCCCTCTATAAACGATTGAAGGAGATTAGAAGCATTGTAAAGGTAGAAGATTTCGATGATGACTTGTATATAGCCTATTGTAACACCATTAAACAGAGAAGTAAATATCGCTTTTCAACAGTGGATTATGACAACCAGATGTTCCGTGACTATATCATAGACCAAACGTCCACTGATCGTAGTGAAATAGACACTCTTTCAAAAGCGAGAATTGCGGATGCATTTGATTATTTTAAAGCACGCCTCGCAGACATCGAAGAGAAAGATCTCTTAGCTCTTCTCAACGCCATCACCCATGCTGCATGCACTACGCATGTGGTAAAGGATGCCGCCGAGGCTGTACAGATGTTTATCTTTCAAAACAATCGTGGGAAGAAACCTACCAAATTGGAATCATTAAGGCTCAGTTTATGTATCATATACATTTACATGCGCCAGCTGAAGAAACAGAATCTATATTGGCAGACACAACAGAAAGATTTGAGCATATCTATAAATCAATTAGTCTAATAGAGAACTATCTCGATGAAGATAATATTCTGAATTATACCGTTAAGATTTATAGAAATAATTTGGACGATATCAGTTCCACAGACTTCGTAAATGAAAATTTAAATAAAGCCGATAGTATTGCTTTTATACGTGACTTCACACGTTTATTGGCTTCTTGCTTTACCCAAGCAGCTAAATTCCTCCAGCAAGAAAGAGGAAATATGGTCTATCATGCTTTGTTGGTGTCGGCAGACAAAGGTATCATGTTCCCATTTGTCATTAAAGCCATGCGTAATGCTATGGAACAAGATGGACTAAACCTATTGGCAAAATCTCTGGAACAAATATTCTTGCGCAATCGTATTATCGGTACTCGTGCTAATTTACTGTGGCGTCTCAATAAATGCTATCAGGAAATGGGATCTAATGCCATGACGGTTGTCAATCATATTGAATGGATGAAAAACCGAAATGATTGGTGGGGATATTGGAATAATGAAGAGCTTGCTCGTTGCCTCAATATGGGGATGAATCATCAAACCGCAAAGTTTCTCTTATGGAAATACGAAAACTATCTGATAGCCAGCGGAAAGTCTGGTTATAGTCCTGTCAGATATGACAGCATTGAGACTCCACACCTCGAGCACATCGCACCACAAACCGAAAATAAAGAAGCTGATAATGGTTATTGCCCTTATGATGAAGACTTCTATAACCGATATTTGGAATGTTTGGGCAACTATTTGCTGCTGTCTGGCAGTCATAATATGTCATTGAGCAATGGCAGATTTCAGATAAAGCGTGATAGTTATACATACTTACAACAGCAGTTGGAAGTTCAGCGAATGACGGAGCAAGACCAACTTTGGGACAAAGAAAAATTCGTCAGCGTCACACAAAGATCGTTGATTACTTAATGCAAATACTTTAAAAATTATTTTTATGAGTGATAAATTAGAAAAGGCCATAGAGTGGTGTATCTTTCAAAGTCGATGGCTTCAAGTTCCTGTGTATCTTGGAATGTGCGTAGTGATGGGAATGTATTCTTTCGTTTTTTGTAAAGAAGTTGTACATAGCTTGATACATATAGGGACGTTCACAGAAGAAACCATCCTGATGTTGGCTATAGGTATGGTGGATGTTTCTATGGTTTTGAATTTAATCATCGTCTGCGTAATTGGAGGATACTGGTCGTTTGTTAGCAGATTGGAGATTATCGAGAAGGACAAGGATAGTAATCAGTTTGGTTATCTTGGTAAGATAAATCCCAATGCCTTAAAGCACAAGCTGATGATATCGCTCATTAGTATTTCTGCCGTCCATTTGTTGGAAACATTTGTAGCCGAGAATATTGACACACAACACACGATTATGCAAATCAGTATTCATGTTGTATTCGTTTATCCGCTTTGGGTATTACATACATGGATAAAATAGGGCATGCAGAACATTAAATAACGGATAGAGAGGAATGTTCGGGTGAAAGAAAATGTAAACGTTTATAGCTACATTTCTGCCATTCGTTTTTATTTCATTTCTTCTTCATGGGTCAATCCGTATCCTTTGAACTCTTCAGACCGGTAATTCTACCTCAACTTTGTGTACTGATTTTTATTCCATTCTGCAATATTAGGCAAACTAAAAGGGATAGTTACTATCGTGTAACTATCCCTTGCTTTTATCTTTCTTCGCTATGAAGCAATAGGGTTGGCTTACATCATGCCGCCCATGCCGGGAGCGGGCATTGCGGGAGCAGGATTTTCCTCCTTCTTATCGCAGATGACACACTCGGTGGTGAGGAACATACCAGCAACAGAAGCAGCGTTTTCAAGTGCAACGCGAGCCACCTTTGCGGGGTCTACAACACCAGCAGCGCGGAGATCTTCGTACTTCTCAGTCTTGGCGTTGTAGCCATAGTTGCCTTCGCCTTCGCGAACGTTGTTCACAACCACAGCACCCTCGATGCCAGCATTATAGCAAATCTGGCGGAGCGGTTCTTCAATAGCGCGGCGGATGATAGCGATACCCGTCTGTTCGTCCTGGTTGTCGCCCTTCAGATCATCGAGAGCCTTCTGTGCGCGAATGTAGCTTACGCCGCCACCTGTCACGATGCCTTCCTCGATAGCTGCACGCGTAGCGCAGAGAGCATCGTCGCAGCGGTCTTTCTTCTCCTTCTGTTCTGTTTCAGAAGCAGCACCCACTTCGAGCACGCAAACGCCACCGCTCAGTTTTGCAAGGCGCTCCTGGAGTTTCTCCTTGTCGTAAGAAGAAGTGCTGTTAGCAATCTCGTTCTTGATTTGGTTGATACGATCCTGAATCAAGTTCTTCTGACCAGCACCGTTCACGATGGTTGTATTCTCCTTAGAGATGGTCACCTTATCGGCAGAACCGAGCATTTCGAGCGTAGTCTGTTCGAGCTTCAAGCCCTTCTCTTCGCTCACAACAACGCCACCCGTCAGCACAGCGATGTCCTCCAGCATGGCCTTGCGGCGATCGCCGAAGCCAGGAGCTTTCACAGCGCAAATCTTCAAGCTACCACGCAGGCGGTTTACTACGAGCGTAGTCAGTGCCTCGCTGTCCACATCCTCAGCAATGACGAGGAGAGGACGGCCGCTTTGTGCTGCTGGTTCGAGCACGGGGAGGAAATCCTTCAAGTTAGAAATCTTCTTATCGTAGATGAGGATGTACGGCTTCTCCATGTCGCACTGCATCTTTTCAGAATCGGTCACGAAGTAGGGAGAGAGGTAACCGCGGTCGAACTGCATACCTTCCACAGTCTTGAGCACCGTGTCGCGACCCTTTGCGTCCTCAATGGTGATAACGCCGTTTACGCTGACAGCGCGCATACCATCGGCAATGAGCTTACCAATTTCAGCATCGTTGTTAGCAGAGATGCTTGCCACCTGCTCAATCTTCTCGTAGCTTTCGCCCACTTGTTCAGCCTGTGCCTTAATGCCTTCTACCACTTTTGCCACAGCCTTGTCCATACCGCGCTTCAAGTCGAGCGGGTTAGCACCAGCTGCCACATTTCTCATACCCTCTGTCAGGATGGCCTGCGTCAGGACGGTAGCAGTAGTAGTACCATCGCCGGCATCGTCGCCCGTCTTGCTCGCAACGCTCTTCACGAGCTGTGCGCCAGCATTCTCGAAACTGTCTTCCAGTTCGATTTCTTTTGCCACTGTAACACCATCTTTCGTAATGCGCGGAGCACCGAATTTTTTGTCGATTACCACATTGCGACCTTTAGGGCCGAGGGTCACTTTCACTGCGTTTGCCAAAGCGTTAGCACCTTCGCGGAGCGCTTCGCGCGCATCCACATTGTATCTGATATCTTTTGCCATGATAAATCTTTATTTTGAAATGTATAATGTTAGTTCTTGAAAACGATTATTTCACTACTGCCAAAACGTCACTCTGACGCATGATGAGGAAACTCTCGCCGTCCAGTTCCACTTCCGTACCGCTATATTTTCCATAGAGTACCTTATCGCCCACTTTCAGAACCATTTCCTCGTCTTTTGTGCCTTGCCCAACGGCCAGCACCTTACCTTCGATGGGACGTTCTTTCTTTGCGGTGTCGGGGATGATAATGCCGCCGGCTGTTTTTTCTTCAGCCTCTTGTGGCTGCACCAGAACTCTGTCTGCTAATGGTTGAATGTTCATAATACTTGTATTTTAGTTTTGATTATTTACGTATTTGTTTGCGATAATACCTTTATACTAAAAGCGTGCCAAAGGTAGAAAAAAAGAAGATGGATTTAGGAGAAACGAGAAAAAAGCTATGTTGTGTACCATCAGAAAGGCAATGTTCGGTCGTAAAAAAACTCTGAGTCGCAGCTCCTTTATCCCTGCAGCTGGATTTTCGTATGGTAACTCACGCCTCTGGGGACAGTGGACACAAAAACTGTTGCTTCTATTTTCACTCCTACCCGTAAAAAAATGATATTTGTTGTCACAGCATTGTCATGTTGTTGTAGCGCGCTCAATTCTTACATTGTCAGTTAGTTCTGCTCAAACGATTCTCGCAGTTTTGGGATTAGTGTACAAATATTTGAAATACATTTCAGATAGTCTACTTTTGCTTCATTTGATTTCACTATTCCCTTCGCTTTTTGACATACTGATACACAACGGAAACGGAAAACTCCTCTGATATTTGGAATTGTTGACGGACAATTGTATATTTGCAGAAAACAGAAGGCAAGAATATGACACAGATTTGGTAACACTTGACGAAGACTCTACCGCACAGAGCATACGACGCGCAATAAGCATGCTTCGTGGCGTGGCTTCCACTTCTATCTATAAAGGAGAGGAGCAGGCACGCAAGGCGTATGTGAAGAAAACACTGACACGCGCCGTTGACGAATTGAAGACAGCAAAGGAAAAAGACACGAAAATGCAGACGGCTGAAGATTTCATCAAGGAACTTGAAGAAGGCGTATGACTGTGGAGATTTATCTTGGCGAGGAGTTTAAGCGACAGTTCAAGCGATTGGCGAAGAAATACCATTCGCTCACGAACGACTTCAAGGTTTTTATGCGAGCCATGGAAACTGACCCTATGCAAGGGGTAGACCTTGGCAATGGCATGCGCAAGGTGAGGATGGCTATTGCATCGAAAGGCAAAGGCAAGAGTAGCGGTGCAAGAGTGATAACCTATCATGTGGTTCTTACGCACGAGCATATTGAAGTCAATCTGCTCACCATTTATGACAAGAGCGAACTCGCCAACGTTTCTGATAGCTATCTCAAGAGTTTGCTGACCGAGCTGCTCTGACCTCAGAACTTTTTATAAGAAAAAGACTAACTGGATTACATTTTGGTAGGAAGATGAGTCGAATCCAAATTTCAATAGCAATTGTAGGGATAGCGGAAGTATGCGAGAGTATTTAATGTTATCCCGAATTGGGATTATTATCACTCCTACCAAGAAAAACTTATTTTTGTTGTCACCTTGTTGTCACGCTCTCAATCCATATATTTTCAGTTAGTTATGCTCAAAATGTGACAACGTGACGACATGACAACGAAAAAATAAACAGTGGAGAGGAGTATGTTTCCTCTTAATTGCTTCCTTATTGTGTCAGCTGACGCAATAAGGAAGCCAGCCGACACAATAAGGCTGTCAGCTGACAACCTTATTGTATTTTTAGGCGTCTTTAAGTGACATGAAATCAGGTCTTTAACTATTGGTTGTGGATTTGCTGAAATCAAAAGAGAATGAATCCTTGGCTCTTTTTTGCTACTATCAATCACTCTTTTTCCTTCTGTCTTCCTTCCTCGCTGCTCTCTATTGAACGGTAGAGAAATCTTTTGGAGGAAAAGAATAAACGTCCTGTTTTTCGGCAAATGTTAGGGAAGTGGAGAAAGGGGGTAGTGTGCAGATAGTCTTTATTCCTTTGTCTGTGTAGCGTTTTTTTCTTGTCTGATTTATGCTTATTTTTGCAAATAATAAAATTGAATACGATATGGACAATAGAATGAAAGATTACCTTCCACTATGGATACAGAGAAGCTCAATGCGCTTTTCGAGATAGAAAATGCCTTCAAAGCTGGTAAACTGTTGGCTGCCGAAGCCCAACAGCAGATCAAAGAACGTGTGGGAAAAGTTAGTGCCTATCATGTGGCCTACATAGAACAAACGATGACGGAAGAAAGTAGCGATGAATGTATCCGCGAGGATGTGCACTCCGTGATAGATATGCTGGGCGATGCCATCGACAATAGTTTGCCCAATCTTCCAGCCGACCACCCCATTATGCACTATCTCAAAGAGAACGAAGAGATGAAGCGTTTGCTCTTGGCGGTGGAGGATTTGGTGCAATATCCCATGATTAAAAACCAATGGTTAGAACTCTACGAGAAAATCAGTCAATACCCCTTACACTACAAGCGCAAGCAAAATCAGCTCTACCCCGTGCTTGAGCAGAAAGGTTTTACCCGTCCCACTACTACGATGTGGACTTTCGATGACATGGTGCGCGATGAAATCAGAGAAGCCGAACGCCTGTTGCGCGAGGATAACGAAGATGCTTTCATCAAGCAGCAAGAACGCGTGCTGCTATATGCGCGCGATTTGATGCAGAAGGAAGAATTCATCCTCTATCCCACATCTCTCGCGCTCATCAGTGTTGAAGAATTTGAGGATATGAAGAGTGGTGACCAAGAAATCGGCTTTGCCTTTCGAGGTGGAGCATACCGCTGCCGAAGTGAAGCCGCAAGCTGCCCCCGCTGCTCACAACGATTTTGCCAACGACCTGCAAGCCCTGCTCGCTAAGTATGGTTATGCTGACAAAGGCAACAACATCCTGGACGTTGCAACGGGAAAACTCACCCTGGAGCAGGTGAATCTGATCTACAAGCACCTGCCCATCGACATCTCCTTTGTGGACGAGAACGAACTCGTTTGTTTCTATTCCGACACCGACCACCGCATTTTTCCGCGTAGTAAGAACGTCATTGGGCGCGAAGTGATGAATTGCCATCCGCGCAAGAGTGCCCACATCGTTCGCGAAGTGATCGACAAACTCAGAAGTGGTGAGCAGGACAAGGCCGAATTCTGGATCAATAAGCCGGGATTGTTCATCTATATTATATATGTGGCTGTGCGCGACAAGGAGGGCAACTTCCGCGGTGTACTCGAAATGATGCAGGATTGCACACACATCCGCGCTTTGGAAGGTTCGCAAACGCTGCTCACCTGGAGCAATGGCGATGCCCCAGCAGCTGCCGAAGCACCCACCCAAGCAGAGACGGAACAAACCGAAGTTGCCGAAACGCAAGCCGTGACGGAGATCACGCCACAAACGCGTCTGAAAGATCTCCCTTGCGCAATATCCCACGCTCAAAAGTCGTTTGCCCGAATTGGATTCCAAATTCAAAATGCTCAATACGCCGCTTGGTCGGCTCATGATAGGAAAAGTGGACATACAAGCCATGAGCGACCGCACAGGTATGCCGCTCGAACAGCTCATCGAAGGGATAAAGAAACTCATTCGCTGATTTCTTGTAAGAATCATATTGTAAAACTTCTTCCGCCTATGGACGTGCCTCCCCGCATCTCCATAGGCGTTTTTCTTCTTCCCAGATAGAGCCAGCGCGACAAAACTTCTTTCGGTAGGCTGCCTCGATGGGACATCGTCCAACTCAGTGGCTCATATCGGTTCCAAGGTGCTAATCCGCGGCGGGTATACTTTCTTATTTTGTAGTTTTATGCTATCTTCGCCGAAAATGACAAAACAGAAAGATATGACAACAATACAAATCCCTTCACTGGAGAAAATGCCGCAAGCAGTTGAGCAGTTTATCGCCGCTATGGCAGATCGAAAAGTCTTTGCCTTTTATGGAAAAATGGGGGCAGGGAAGACCACGTTTATCAAAGAACTCTGCAACGCGCTCGGTACGGACGACGAGGTGAATTCTCCCACCTTTGCCATCGTCAATGAATATGCCACGCCGCAAGGTCCTATCTTCCACTTCGATTTCTATCGCATCAAGAAAGAAGAAGAGGTCTACGACATCGGCTATGAAGACTATGTTTATTCGGGCAACCTCTGTTTCATGGAATGGCCAGAACTCATCGAAGATATGCTCCCCGAGGATGCCGTGCGCGTCAATATCGTGGAAAACGAGGACGGCACTCGCACGCTGACAATGGACGATCCGCAATAATCTCGCACATATCCCCAAAAGTAACGCATAAACATGAAAACACTTTCCGCCTTTTTTGTGGTCTTACTCATGGGTTTACCCGTCAGTGCGCAGAATTTCCGCCAACTGCGCGACGTGAAGGTGAACGAAACCTCCCTCGACCTTTCTAAAACCAACTGCACGGTGATTCCCCGCAACGCCATGCACTCGCGCTATCGGCTGCGGTCGCTCGTTTTGCCGTTGCAGCTTGACTCCGTGGGTAGTCAAGCCTTCTTTGCCTGCAAGGGCATCGGTGGGCGCTTGTGTTTCCCCGCCACTACCCGCGTGGTAGAGGCTTCAGCGTTCAACGGTTGCAGCAAGTTGCGCGAACTCTCCTTTGAGGGAACTACGCGCCTCGCTCCTTTCGCCTTTGCCAATTGCAGCGGCCTCCGCACTGTGCGCCTCTCGGCCCTTGTGCCACCCATTTGCGCCGACAATGCCTTCGATGGTATCGACCTCCGCCGCGTGGAACTCATTGTTCCGGAGCGGGCTCGCAAGGACTACCGCCGCGCACCAGGCTGGCGACATTTCTTTGGCAAAAAGGAAATGGCAAACGTGTGCCGTCCCGAGGAGATTCTCGTCCCCAAACCGCTCACGCTGGAGGTGTTTCCCGAAGAAACCTTTGAGGAAGCAGCGGAGAGCAGCGGCAAGCGGAAACGCATCCGCCATCGCCCCCTCACTTGGGCCGATGTGATTGGCGTGGAAGCCCCTCAGGAATTGAACAACGAGAAGTTGCAAGCTGAGCACATACTCGCAGAGCGCACGGCCTATATGAAAGTGCGTCGCAAAACAGGTCCGACCGTTCAGCTCCAACTCGACGCTTCTCTCCCCAATGATGAGGCCTACACTTTGGACATTTCCAAGAAAGGCGTAGTGCTCAAAGGCAAGACTGCCGCCGGCGTGTTCCGCGGACTGATGACGCTCGAGCAGCTCTGCATCGGTAACGGCTCAGGGGCGCGCTCTGAGAAAATCCCCGCCTTGCACATTGCCGACCAACCACGCACGCAGATCCGCGAATTGATGGTCGACCCCGTGCGCCATTTCATTCCCTTTGCCGATCTGAAGGCCTTTGTCGTGGAAATGGCGCGCTATAAATACAATGCGCTGCACCTCCATTTGGTGGACGATCAAGGCTGGCGCATCGAAATCAAGAAGTATCCGCAGCTCACGCAGAAAGCCTCCGACCGTGTGGGCATGGATGATATGCCCGAGCGCATCAGTGGTTTCTACACCCAAGCGCAGATGCGTGAATTGGTTCGCTTTGCCGCGCAGTATCACGTTATGATTATTCCCGAGATAGAACTGCCGGGGCATGAGGTGGCTGCCGTCCATTGTTTCCCGCAACTGTCGTGTGCCAAAAAAACTGTACCCATTCGCTTGACGTGTGGCGTGAGCAACGAATTGCTCTGCCCCGCCGAACCTTTCGTCTATGAATTTCTTGACAACGTCCTTACGGAGTTGGCCGATGTTTCCCAGCTCCTTATGTCCATTTGGGAGGTGACGAAGCCGGTCAGCCACCTTTGGGCGCATGGAGCGATTGTCCCGCTTGTCAGGAGCTGAAACGCAAGGAGGGATATACGGAAAACTGGCAGTTGCAGCAGTATCTCTTCGACCGCGTCATCGATCGCCTCAAGGCGCTGAAGAAGACGCCGATGTATTGGTACGAGCAAGAATTCAAAACGATACAACCTGGTTGCGTTGTCTATGCTTGGCGCCATGGTCTGACAAAGACGGCCATCGATGCAGCCGTGCGCAACAAAGCTCAAATCATGCTCTGTCCTGGCGAACACTGCTACCTCGACTATCCGCAGCAGCGCGGCGATATGCCGGAGGTGAACTGGGGAATGCCCGTCACCACGCTTCAGCAGACTTACTGCCTCGATCCCGCATGGGGACAGGACAGCACCTTTGTGCGTGAGAATCTGCTCGGCGTTAGTGGCACACTTTGGAGCGAATGTATCAACTCCACGGAACGTATCTACTATCAGGCCTTCCCCCGCGCCGCCGCCTTGGCCGAAGCCGGTTGGAGCTATCCTTCGCGCCGCAACTACACCGATTTCCTCCGCCGACTCCGTCCCCTCACCGACGACCAGCAGCGTCGCGGAATTGCCGTAAATCTGTCGGAAGGACTGAAGGAAAAATAAAGCTGAATAGGGCGTTTTTCAATACAACAATAGCCGCAGTAAATGAAATTACTGCGGCTATTATTATGTGTATATGTGTCAGCGTTAGAGCTTTGTTCCTACGCGGGCATAAGCTTTGAGTTCTACATCGAAGCGAAGCATGGAGTAGGCCGGAATACCGGAGCTGCCAAGCAGGTTGTTAGATCCATACGCCAAATCGCTGGGGATATAGATGCGCCAGCGGTCGCCGATGTGCATGTGTTGCAGAGCAGTTTGCATACCTTGATATTTGGGCGCTCACGAGGAAGTGGCGCGGAGCTGAATGGGTTGTGCTGAAAATGTCCTCTTCATTGATTGTCTGACCAGAATGGTCAATGAGTTTCCCCGCGGGATAGCTGGCCGAAGGGATGAGGCGCACCATATAGTTCATGCTGACGGAGTCAGTATAGAGCGGGCAACCGCTACCAGTTCCCTGCTTCACAACCTCTACGCAGATAGAGTCGTTGATGGAGGCTTTCGTATTGTCCGTATAGCCGAAGTAGCGATAGATGCGATAGTTGCAGTGGGCTTCCCAATCGGAGCCATACTGCGCCTTGGCCGTAGCGATGGCCGCTTTGGCTTGCTTCATGTGTTCGGCAAAGGCAGCTGTGTTCTGTCCTTTCCAGTTGTTGGCGAAATCGTCGTTTTCGGAATTGAGATGTTCCGAGCAAGAGGCGAAGGTCAGCACCAAGGCTGCTGCCGTCAGCAGGATTTGAAAAGATTTTTCATAATGCTGATTGTCGAAGGAAATTATCTGTCCCACTCCTCATTGGCTGAGGAGCGGGACAGCTTTGTTATTACTGCAATTTTTTGAGAAGGCTAGTAATGGATACTTTGTCTTCGATGAGCGAACGAAGCTCGCTGATGGGCACACGCTCCTGCTGCATTGTGTCGCGGTCGCGAAGCGTTACGCAGTTGTCAGTCAGCGTATCGTGGTCGATAGTGATACAGTACGGCGTACCGATAGCATCCTGTCGGCGATAGCGCTTACCGATGGTATCCTTTTCTTCATATTTGCAATTGAAGTGGAACTTCAGATCGTTCATGATCTCACGCGCCTTTTCGGGCAGACCGTCTTTCTTGATGAGTGGCAATACGGCCAGTTTCACCGGAGCAAGGGCAGCGGGCAGTTTGAGCACTGTGCGCGTCTCGCCATTCTCGAGCTGCTCTTCTTGGTAGGAGTGGCACATCACCGAGAGGTACATACGGTCCACACCGATACTTGTTTCGATGACGTACGGTGTGTAGCTTTCTTTCGTTTCAGGATCGAAGTATTTGATACTCTTTCCGCTGAATTTCTCGTGCTGTGTGAGGTCGTAGTTCGTACGGCTGTGGATACCTTCTACCTCTTTGAATCCGAACGGCATCTTAAACTCGATGTCGGTGGCTGCATTGGCGTAGAAAGCCAGCTTTCGTGGTCGTGGAAGCGATAGTTTTCAGCACCGAAGCCCAGAGCCTGGTGCCATTTCATACGCATCTCTTTCCAGTTTTTGAACCAGTCGATTTCAGTTCCGGGCTTCACGAAGAACTGCATCTCCATCTGTTCGAATTCGCGCATACGGAAGATGAACTGACGGGCAACGATCTCGTTGCGGAAAGCCTTACCGATTTGGGCGATACCAAAAGGAATTTTCATGCGGCCCGTCTTCTGCACGTTGAGATAGTTGACAAAGATACCCTGTGCCGTTTCGGGGCGGAGGTAGATGTCGCTTGAACCATCAGCAGTAGAGCCCATAGATGTTTTGAACATCAAGTTGAACTGGCGTACATCGGTCCAGTTGCGCGTGCCGCTAATGGGGTCGACAATTTCCTCGTCGAGGATGATTTGTTTGAGTGCTTGCAAGTCGGTGCCATTCATAGCTTCTTTGTAGCGCTCTTCGAGGGCATCACGCTTTGCTTGGTGCTCAAGCACGCGTTCGCTTGTTTCGCGATATTTCGCTTCATCGAAGTTGTCGCCAAAACGTTTGCGTGCTTTGGCCACCTCTTTCTCTATCTTCTCATCGTATTTAGCAATTTGATCTTCAATGAGAACATCGGCGCGATAGCGTTTCTTCGAGTCGCGGTTGTCGATGAGGGGGATCGTTGAAAGCATCCACGTGACCGCTGGCTTTCCAGATAGTGGGGTGCATGAAGATGGCACTGTCGAGGCCCACAATGTTATCGTGGAGCAGCACCATGCTCTGCCACCAATATTGCTTGATATTGTTTTTCAGTTCTACACCGTTCTGACCGTAGTCATATACAGCGCCGAGTCCGTCGTAGAGTTCGGAGGAGGGGAATACGAAGCCATATTCCTTACAATGAGATACTATTTTCTTGAAAACGTCTTCTTGTTGAGCCATGATAGCTATTTAATTGATTGATTATTTTGTGCAAAGATACCATAAGCCCCTCGGAAAGCAAAGCAATTAAAGATTTTTGTAGGTCTTTCGGGCGGGGGAGCATAAAGCTGTTGCTTACCGTTTCGCCAACATTTGGCGAACATAGAGTCGCACTTGTTCCCAATCGTAGTAGGGAGCAGTGTCGGACGGGATAGGGATGCGGGCTTCGCGCTCGTTGAGCAACACCTTCACAAGTATGCGCGGATTTTTCCGGGAGCGGTAGAACACGAGTTGCAAGTTCGCACCCAGCGGAAAGAGCTGATAGCTACGCCAATGAGTGGCCACCTCCTCCGAAGTGGGGGCTTGTAGCGAGCATCCGTTGAGGTTGAGCGCTTCGCAGAGACGCAGCAGATTCTCTTCGTTGCCAAAGCAGAGCATCGCGCTCGGCTGCTGACAGTCAAAACTCTTTTGGGCTTGTTGCTCGATGCGACTCATGAGCAGTTCTGTGGTCTCCTTGCCTGCATCGAAGCACGGTGTTCGGGTATATTTTCGGAAGATGCTATAATTGTCGTCCCGCCAGTAGGCGTAGCATTCGTCCCGTGTGAAGATGCGGAAAAGGTCGAGGCGGCAATCCAAACTCTGGATGTTGGCTGCCAGCAAGAAGAGCTGTTGAAATAGAGAGCAGGCCTCGATGTGTTGGCGGATGTAAATCGTGTCGTTGAAAAGGCTACCCATCAGCCGATAGGGATTAACGGAGGACAGCTCCGTTGTGTGGGCACTGATGAGGCCTGAAAACCAGCTGTGACTGGCGATGTCGGTGGAGAATTGCAGGTGTGGGTTGAGTGCCAATAATTGTGCGCATTGGCTCTGCATAGATTGCTGACAGTGGAGCGAAGGCGTTGATACCACCTCTATGGTTTTGGCGCGGCCGAATATCTCTTTGTGCCGATAGAACATGCGGCGCGCAATGCCCCGATGCTGTTCGATGCCAGCCCGCGTGATTTCTCCGTAGTGGCCTCGTGCCAAAGTGGCGAGCGAATCCACCTCTGCCAGCACCTCTCGGCCCAAGGCTGTCAGTTTTCCCGCTGCCTGAGCACGCTGCAAGATTTGGCGCGGCCGCTCATAGTCCGTTTTCTGCATCAAATAGCGCGAACCGTTGCGCGCAAAGAGTTGGAGCGCAATGGGAGTATAGCCGCGGGGAATAGGTGTGCTTTTCTCTTGGCGCGGTTCCTTGTAGACATATAAGCTCCCCGCCGCGCGATAGAGATCGGCGTAGATTTCCTGCCGTGCATCCGTAGCGGGTGTGTCGTGCCACGGCCACAGCAGGACAGAAAGCAAGGTTGTCAACAAGTTCAATAGCATCATGTTGCGCAAGATACGTGTTTATTTTCGTTAGGTCAAAACTTTTCCTAAAATAATTCCTATCTTGCGCTTTCAAAACTCCGACACATTGAAAATTCTATCTCTCTCTTTTTGTCCCTTTTCTCCCTCTGCGCCGTGGCTCAAACCGCGGTGCCAACGTTCCGTCCCGATAGTGCCCACCTGGGCGTGGCACTGGAAGTGATGCCCGGCCGTGTGCTCAAAATCGACCCTTACGAGCGGATATGGCTGCATGAGAACAAGAATGTGAGCATAGGGGTGGCACTGAACTATCGCACGCGCCCCGAGGATGCCGACTCCTTTGCGACGGACTACAACTACCCGACGTTCTCCGTTGGTCTGCTTTGGGGAAATTATCATAATGTGACGATGCACAAAGAAGCAGCACCCGATTGGGGACAGGCCGTACCTGTCGATTATGTGTCGCGGATGGGGCAGGTGTGGACGCTCTATGGCGGTTTCTCGCGCCCTTTGCTCCGCCGCCCCCATTGGGAGGTGGACTATGCCCTCAATTTGGGAGTTGGCATGGCTTCGCGTTTCTACAATCGGTATAATAATGTCGATAACGAACTCTTGGGGAGTCGTTGGAATATTTATTTCGGTGCTGGACTTCGTGCTTCCTATTGGTTTTCGCCGCATTGGGCGATGCAGTTGGGCATGGAATTTCGCCACCACAGTAATGGTGCGCTCGATCGTCCCAATAAGGGGGAAAACTCAGTGGGACCGAGTCTGACTCTCCTCTATTATCCTTCAGCTCCCGCAGAAGATCTCCGACCGCAACAGGCCGAGAGCGGAGCGCCGTCCTCCTTTGTGCGCCGCTTCTATTGGGGGGCGCAGTTGGGCATAGGCGGAAAATCTCTTTTGGAGGATTGGATTAAAACGCAGTATAACACGCCACCGTCGCACCCCGACTATCGCACAGGACATTTCCGTATCTATCCCACTTACAGTCTACAATTCAATTTCATGTATCGCTATGCGCGGCGCTGGGCAAGCGGCCTGGGGCTCGATCTCAACTATGCGCAGGCGGCGCACCATATTGCCGCGCTCGACCGTGCAGCAGGTATCCAGTTGCCCCACTCCCCGTGGTCGGTAGGCCTTGCTGCTCGCCATGAAGTTTTCTATCATCATCTCTCGTTAGCTATGTCCTTAGGTGTTTATCTCCACCGCCAAATGGGGCAGGAAGCTAAATGGGAGGAAAAGCCCTACTATGAGCGCATCGGCCTGCGCTACCACTTCCCGCGCTGGAAGGGTTTCTATCTCGGCGGCGATGTGAAAGCCCATCTCACCAAGGCCGATTTCACCGAATTTGTTATAGGTATGGAGTTTTGAAAATTCCATATAGTAGTCTCCCACTTACTCTCCCGTTTGTGTGGTTTTTCTGTCCACGCTTTCAGTGCGACACCGCCGGTGTCGGAGGATGGTGCTGCTTACAGTCCACGGGTTCTCCCTCACTATCGTTCGGGTATCACCCGCGGTTACGCATAGTGCACCTCCGCCGGAGGTGTGAGTTATTTTTGCCCACTATTTCTTTGCGACCTCCCTCCTTTTGTGCATCTATCACCTTTTATCGGAATGTTCTCACCCATTGTCCCCAGTGGGGACACCCCATGCTTAACCGCGGGTGATGCCCGAGCAGAGCGAGGGAGAACCCGTGGGTAAGTGATATAGAACTTTCCGACACTGGCGGTGTCGCACTGCATCCACGTTGCCGCTAACTCTTTCATTTGCTCCAGTGCTTTCTACACCCTTTCTGAAGGAGCAGAAAAGGTGCGATAGAGCGCGGCGTAAATATCCTTATAGCGTTTGAAAATACAATAAGGGCGTCAGCTGACATCCTTATTGTGTCAGCTGACGCAATAAGGATATTTTTTGCTTCAGTAAGTTGAGGTGTTAGTTGTTTATAATCAATGGTTTATGTGTGCAGGGCGTGAGGCTATTTTTGCTTCTGCCTGTTATAGGGGCATAGATCAATGGTGAGTTCCTTGTGTTGCTTATCTGATAGGTGCATATTTTTCAAGAGGTTTAATAGTTCCTCTTGGCGGGGTTGCCCTAAAGTCATACGATACCAAGTGAGCACATCGATGAGGCGTTGGTATTGTCATTGTCATTGTCATTGTTGCCTGATTGGTGGTAGGCGCCTCTCGTTTGCGTTTCGTTGGCAAAGAGTTATTCCGTAATGTTTTTGCAAAATCTCTTATTGCTTTATATGTTTTTGCAGGGTGGATATACCTGGAAACATCTTGTCGGCAAAGGCGTCTCGAATACGCCCAATACCCAGCTCCTCAAGTGCGACCGATTCCGAAGTTAGCTTCAAAACTTGCAACACTCGAGCCTGTTCTTCTTTGTTGCTATGTATATATCCCAGTTTCATTTTGTTTCTCGTAGTAGTGTCTTAAAAGTGTCTACATTTACAGTAGCGGTAGTTAAGAGGCGATATGTAATTGCTATACTCAGCACTTACAGATGAAATGCTCAATTATTAACATCTTCGTTTTCTCTCTCTTCGGTTCTTGCAGGGACGTTAAGGCTCTACTCAAAATAGAAGCAGAGGGAGACCATGTTGAAAGTGGCACGGTCAACGCTTTGTGTGAAGAGATATTGTGAAGAATCGGTCAAGGTCTGGGCGATTCTTGCGGAGAATATTGTTGAGGCCGAAGCTGAATTTGAGTTCGGGGATGAGCTTGAAGTAGGGGAGGTAGAGGTCGCAACCGAGACCTATTTCAAGGGTTGTGGTGTAGGGCGTGGAGCGAAGCAGTGTTTGTTTGCCGCTCGTGAGGTCGTACATGGGAGCAATACCGGCAATCACGTAGGGGCGGTAGTTGTTGAAGCGGGGGCCGGACACCTTTAGGTCGATGGGCATTCCGATATAGCAGGACTTCATGTCTTGTGTCTTGGTTTCCCCATCGGCGAGGTTGCGGAATTTAATGTGTTTCGAACCGAAATGGAGGCCCGGACTGAGGCGCAGGTTTAGCCAAGAGGCCAGTTTCCAATCGCCCAAGATGCCCACGCTGAAGCCGAAGTTCTGCCCATCATTTTCCGCCGTCCATTGTGCTCCAGAATTGGGGTCGATGTGGCCACTATTTTGCAGTTTTATACCTTGATCGTGAACGCCAACGAAGAAACCGTAATGGAATTGGCGCTCATCGATGTAGGGCTTGTTCTGAATTTTACGCTCTTGAGCGATGCCATTCATGGCGAACAGCATGGCGAGCAGTAGGCAATATATGTGTTTGAGTGGAGTCATATCTCTAAACTTAACGGCGGGTCGCGGTATTTATTGTGTATGCTCTGCCCTTCTAGAATGTGTAGTTTGAAACGCAAAGTTCATAATCAGAAAGGAACATGAGAAGAAGAACGGTATGCTTTTGTAGTGGCGCGATAAAAAAAGAACGGCTCCAAGTCCATATTCGACTTGAGCCGTTGAGTCTGTTGTTTTGTTGAAACAGAGGATTACTCGCCTGGAGCGATTGCGCCTGATGGGCAAACGTCTGCACAAGTACCGCAGTCAACACAAGAGTTAGGATCAATAGAGTAACGATCGCCTTCGGAAATTGCGCCGGAGGGACATTCGTCGATGCAAGTGCCGCATGCAACGCAGTCTTCGCTAATTACATAAGCCATAGTAGTAAATTAAAAATTTAAATTGTTGTTATGTTATGTTTCCAAAAGGAAATGGACTGCAAAGTTAGCGGTTCGCTCGAAACTCTCAAAACTTTTTCTGCTTTTTTATGAAAGAAAGGACGTATAGCTGTTTTCTGATGGTTGGAGCATGGGAGAATATGTTTTTTTTGCTTCTTCTACTTGTCGTTTTCATAGAAAGTGTTTGCGGACAAGGCGTTTTTAACTATTTTTGCGACTTGAATTCACATTCATATACATAAGGAATGTCATGACAGACCACCAAACACAAAAACTAAGGAGTATTGTGCAGACAATGTCGCCTATTTCTCTGGAGGAAATGTCCTCCATACGCCTCATGAAGCGTATGGATCAAAAGTTTGTTACCGACGCCAATACGCTGATATGCCTACTCGCGCTGCTCCATGAGGACTATTTCTGTCAGGAAGTGAAAGGGTTGCGCATCACCTCGTATCGCACTGTGTATTGGGACGAACTTACTGAGCATCTTCTCTATCATACTCACGAAACAGGCCGCTTACCACGCATGAAGGTAAGGGCACGAACGTATGTGGAATCGAAGCTGTCGTTTTTAGAAATAAAAAAGAAAAATAATCACGGTAAGACACGAAAGAAACGTATAGAAGTGCCCTCCATTCAAGCCGTTGCCGAAGAGGGAGTTGGGGAAGAATTTCTCAACGAACAAACGGGGCTTTCGTTTGCCAATCTCGCTCCGGCCGTGGGAAACCGCTTTCAGCGCATCACGCTGGTGAACCGTGCGAAGACGGAGCGTCTGACGATAGATTTTAACCTCCATTTCGACAATTTTGAAACGCAACGCCGAGCTGCTCTTGAGAACGTTGCCGTCATAGAGCTCAAGCGCGATGGCCGCGTGGCTTCGCCCGTACTCGACTACCTTCGCCTTTTGCGCATCAAGCCCAGCGGATTTAGCAAATACTGTATCGGTTCGGCACTTACCAACGATGCCTTGCGACAAAATCTCATCAAAGAAAAATTACATACTATTCAGCGCATCGCTATGCGAGGAGCTGAAGACAATCCAACGATATAAATTTAAAAAACATCATGATTCTCTTAACTAACATTTCTGAGCTTCTCACCCCTCTCGACCCTGAAGAAACTTTCGCAGGGCTTGAACTTCTCAAATTAAGCCTTAGCTTTGGCCTTAACTTCTTAATGGTATGGGTCATCTGCCATTTCCTCTATTATCCAAAAGGTCATCGCCGCGACTACTATTTCACGTTTATCCTTCTGAGTGTGGCCATCTTCATGATGATTTATCTGATGAATGGATCGCAGATGGAGATTGGTGCTGCATTGGGACTTTTTGCCGTATTCGGTATTTTGCGCTATCGCACAGAGAGTGTGCCCATTCGCGAGATGACCTATCTTTTCTATCTCGTTGCAATCTCCGTGGTGAATGGCTCCACGGACCACATGGACCTCTTGGAGAAACTCATGGCAAACGTAATCTTCCTCGGTGTGGTATGGGGGTCAGAGCGTTTTGCCTTGCAAAATAAAGTGGGATGCAAGTATGTGAAGTACGATAATATCAAACTCATCACGCCCGACAAGAGCGAAGAACTCAAAGCCGACTTAGAAAAGCGACTCGGCGTGAAGGTTCAGCGTGTGGAAGTGGGAGCTGTGGATTTCATCAAAGATATGACCATGCTCCGCGTCTATTATATCGACAATTCCGACCGCCTAAAGACCGTGGATCACATGACTAACCTCAAAGACGACAATGCGTTTGAATAAAACATTTATATTACTGGTAGCCACCATGCTGTCGCTGCCCGCTGCCGCCGATGATTTCGGCCTTTGGCCCGAAGTGGGCGTAGAGAAAAAGTTGGGGCGCTTCTCTGTTGAGGCTTCTGCTGGCATGCGCTTCGATGATGCTGTGAGCCGCCTCACACGCACCGATTTGGGCGTAGGAGTGGACTATAAGCTTCTTAAGTTTCTGAAACTCGGTGTGGGGGTATGATTTCATTCGCGATTATACTGGGCCAGAGGAGGAAGTTCACTACAACAGTTCCAAAGGGATGAACGGCTACGACGTGAAGCAATCCTATTGGCGCACAAAGCATCGCTTCCATTTCGATGCTACAGGAAAATTCCGTGTGGGACGTTTTACCTTCTCTCTGCGCGAACGCTATCAGCTCACTCGTAACATGGCTGTCACGGTGACGGAGAACAAATACCGCGGCATAGTGTCCGATCCCGCCCCCTATGAGGGAGCAACCTATCAAGGCTCTTTCAACGACAATGTCTATGCTTACAGAGAGAGCAAAACAAAGGAAAAAGATGCTAAAACAAAGCATTTCTTGCGTTCACGCCTCGGAGTGTCGTACAACATAGCACGCTGTCCCATCACGCCTTTCACCTCCTTTGAGATTAGCAACAATTTGGCAAATGGCTTTTCTCTCGACAAACGCCGCTGGATTCTGGGCGCCGATTGGAAGGTGGCGCGCCAGCACTCTGTTTCGTTGGCTTATGTCTTCACCAATGGCGATGATGGCGACAATGATGCCAACTCCTTCGCCATCAATGTTGGCTATACTTTCAGTTTCTAAGATTCTATACTCTCGCTTATGCAACGTATTTTTACCCTCGCTGCCTTTTTGCTCCTCATGATGGGCGCAAAGGCACAAACTTATAGCTATCTGACGTTCCAGCATACAGATGGAACGCAGAAAAGCCTAACCGCCAATGGTTTGAAGATAACATTTTCTGGAAACACACTGACCGCCACCAGCATGGAAGGAACAACTACACTGGCTCTGACGGATCTCTCCAAGATGTTCTTCACCTCCGAAGTGTCTGGTGTTCTCAATCCCACAGGTGGGCAAACGCTCGTCACGATAGGGGAGGGAAGCGTCAGCGTGTCGGCTCCAGTGGGCACCACCATTCGTGTGTACACCACTGACGGTCGTTTACTCACCAACTTCCGCAAGCGTTGGAACGGGACAGAAGAGATATGCGCTGGTTTGGAGCGCGGTCTCTACCTCGTCAGTGTTGGCAGTGTCACCTCTAAAGTTTACATCCGATGAAAAAGCTTTTTCTCCTTTTGATCACAATGTGTTGCGCCTTGGCAGTTGAGGCACAAACACTCAATATCTACCAAGGCTCGGTTTGCGTGGGCGTTTCAGCCGCCGATGCCGCCGATATGACCTACGACAACGGTACAACGCTGACCGTTGCAGGGCGCACATATACTATTGCCGATATTGATTCCATCGTTGTCAATAGCCGCCCCGTCACGGCAGGGCAGGTGGAAGTGTCATACTCCAACGGCGGTGCGCGCGTGTTTATAGCGGGCGATGTTGCCCCCTATCTGACGGCCTCCGTCAGTGGTGCGCACGTGAGTATCACGGCAGCCGCAGGTCTGACGCAGGAAGTCAACTACGTTCTGAGCGGCACAAGCTCCGATGGTAGTTTCACGCAAACGGGTAGCTATAAGATGCGACTCACGCTCCAAGGGGTGGATCTCACTTCTTCCTCTGGTGCTGCCATCAATGTGCAGAACGGCAAACGCATCAAAGTGGTGCTGGCTGATGGCACGACCAACGCGCTGACCGATGCCGCTTCTGGCTCTCAGAAAGCCTGCTTCTACGTTCGCGGACACGCCGAAATTGCGGGTGGTGGCACGCTGACGCTGACAGGTCGCAAAGCACACGCCTTTGCTTCTGGCGAATACACCGAACTGCATTCTTCTCTGGGGCATATCTATGTGGCTTCTGCGGTGACGGATGGTTTCCATGTTGGACAGTATTTCCGTATGGCAGGAGGAAAACTCACGATTGCGGGCGTAAAATCAGACGGCATAGATGTGGCGGCAACAAACCATTCCACGGATGAGAACAACGGACAAGTGATGATCTCTGGCGGAACGCTGACGATAGCTCTCGATGCTGCCCATGATGTGAAGGGACTCAAAGCCGACAGCCTGATAACGATCAGCGGAGGTAACATTACCATCACTGGTACGGGCAACGGACAAAAAGGCATAAAGACTGCAACCAACTTGCTGGTGAACAATGCCTCTGGAACCGCACCAACCCTTACTATCACGCTCACGGGCACTACCTACAACAAGGGACAGGCAGATGAGAGCAAAACGCGCGGCATTAAGGTGGATCGCGACTTCACTTTCGATGGTGGAACTATCAATGTCTCCACTCCCGGCCCAAAAGCAAAAGCCGTTGTTGTGGACGGTACTTACTATTACAAGAGTGGCACTATCAACTGCCCCGTTTCTGCTGCAATAGTTGGCTAACACTCCACTATCACATAATTCTTATTCCGAGAGATTTTTAGCCTCGTCTAAAGTCTCTCGGCTTTTGTTTATAAAGAGTTGAGCCGAGCCTATTGCGCATAGATTCTTTTTCTATTACTTCCCCCCACGGGTTCACCCTTCGGGTATCGCCCGCGGTTACGCATGGTGTGTCCCCTCCAGGGACAGTGGGGACACCTTCGGGATTCCTCCATCTATCTTAGTACACATAATCTCCCTTTACTATCTCAGCTGCACCCTCGCAGAGCAACTTACGCCTCCGGCGGAGGCGCACCATGCTTAACCGCGGGTGATGCCCGAGCAAAGCGAGGGTGAACCCGTGGGGATATGGACTAAGGGACCTCCGACGCCGGCGGCGTCGCACTGAGAGGGGGGGGAAGGGGGTGGCCTCTCTTTACAGGATGGGGCACAAAAGGGAGAAGATTTTCTCGATACATTAAGTGGATATTAAAAACTAAAAGAGTATATCACAAATACCCCCTGAACGCACGACGGAGTGCAATATATCGGATTGCTCAAAATGAGAGGGTGAAACTTTACGTTTAATTTTACTGTTGAAGATAATAGCGTATCTGATTTCACTGCCAAAAACAAAGCTTTTGCGGAAGGTTATGTGAAAAGGGGATATCACTATACAAGTCCCCGATGATAGTTCAGATATTTATCATCTTAAATATACTGAGAATAGCTGTACGTTTGCGAGGAATGTAGAAAGGACATTTGCAAAGATTGGGTTTGCTTTTATTGAACCGAACCCAACTAATAGGACATAAGAAGAGGGTAGCTTAACGGCTACCCTTTATTATTTCTATTGATTATTACATTTAATAAGCCGATTATTTCATTAGCAAGAGTTCCATTTGTACCACACTGCAAACGAATTATTGGGGTTGAGAGGCTATCTATATTCACTAACACCGTATAATCATGAATAATTTTATCACCTTCCTGTATGATAGTACCGTCCTTCTTTGCGGTAACTCCGCCAGCCAATGCACCTGCACCGCCAAGTAAAACGCCACCGACAACTGCACGTTTCGCCATATTGCCTGTATTTGTTTTAGTTTGAATAGTAGACTTTCCTTTTATAGTTTTAGATGCATCAGAAAGGTTACAACTTAATATGCTGCTCATTGGTAAATCGTTTCCAATAAGCCATATTCTTGAAACTTTTGAGAAAACTAAAATCACATTATCTTTATTATCTTCTAACAATGTGATTTCTTTGTCTATCTGACCATATTTTTCGACAAGCTCAGATTTCCATTTTTTATAGTCTTGTTTTTCTATTTCTTTTTGTTTAGCAAGTTCTATTTTCTTCTCCTCATCTTGCTCTTGCTTAAGTTTCTTCCGTTCTGCTTCTTGGAAAGAAACGACTATCATAAGAATTATTAAGCCTACAGAACCAGCTATAAGAATCCAACCTAATGTATTCCAACCAACAATAAAACATATTGCGATAAAGAACACGAACAATAGTAAATATCCCATATATTTATGTTTTTTTAGTTATCGTTTACTTTATGAAAGTATGGATTATTCCATAAATGTGCAAACTATTCTTTATTTTCTTTAATCTCCTGCACTATTATATATAATTTTTCTATGTCTCTTCTTTTTTGTGATTTGGCAATATGTGATCACTTGCCTTTTCTTTTGTTATAACTGAACGTCCGAGTTGCTTTTCCAATTGATTTCGTGCAGCTTTGGCAACACTTCCACCTTGTCTTGCTACCTGATTATGAGTTTTGAAGTCCTTCGGATTATTCTGCTTTGAAATTTCGGTAGCTGATGCTTCTGCAAGGGTATTAAGAGCAAGTTCTACGTTAGTCATATTATCCCTAAGGCTTTCTTTTGTCAATCCTTTCAGCTTCTTATATCCTTTGGTAGTCAACCCACTCCATTCGCGGGTAATTGTATTTGTAAGTATAGCATATAAATTATGCTCTGTTATTCCTCCACGTTTCCATTCGTCAGTTAAGAGCTTTCTTACTTCTATACTTTCAGACGTTGGTTAATCCACGCATCAGAATACCCTAATCGTTTATAATCCTCTACTGCTTGGTTGATAGAAAGCTCAGGGTCTTGCATTTGGTCTATGCGTGTGCTGGCAACTTGTGCCATCCACTGCTTAAATGGCTCTGCTTTAGGAGACGGTATTGATTGTATTAATCTGAATAGTTGCTCCATATCCGCAACATCTGTCTTTCGCATTTTCCCATCAGCCGCAGGAAGTTTCAAAGCGTTACAATTTGTAACGGTTTCATTTCCCTCCTTTTTGAGACGATTTTTTAACACTCTCCAGTATGTTTGCGGATTATCGCTATCTGTTAATACCGTAACCACATCAACAATAGAAAAGTACCATTTTTCCTCGTCTTCATTCCAAATTGTGCGTACCTTTCGGTCGTCGAATAATTTAACAATGTTCTTGTTTCCCATTTATTAATCTCCTTTCAGTTCGTTCACTATTCTTTCAAGTTCCTCGACAGAAGTTACTTTCTTTAGTTCCCATTGTTCCTCTATGGTAAATCTTTCAGAGTACAAGTACTATAATAAAAAGAAGTTGTTCTCAATGCCGAATGTCCTATTGATACCACATCTGCATTACCTTTATAATATGCATTTCGGTCTGGATACATTTCCATAATTCCAAATTCAACATTATATTTTTATAGTATCCCCATACTCCTCTTTACTTTTAATCTTAATAGATGGTACTTCAAAATGGACATAGGTATCTGAGTTAATAGCATCTTCCTTATATTTGTAGTAGATGGCGTTTGTAATAGCTTTTTCTTCTTCACTATCACCACAGCTTGATAAGAAAAAAATATTCCTACCAATAAAAATAACAGAAACTTCTTCATATTATTCAAAATTTACAAATCGTTTACATATTGTTTCAGTTCCTCCTTTGAAGTAGTATTGAAGAACTTCCCCTGATATCTGATACTTGCAGTAAGTTCATCCCCACCCCCTGCTACTTCATTAGGAGAAACGAACAACTGCCATATAGGGACATTGAGAGCGGTGGCAATTTCTTCTGCTTTTTCTACAAGCAGCTTTCCTGCCACTTGGCGACTCAATGCTTGACGGCTTACGTCCATAGTATCAGCAAGTTGCGAAAGAGTTAACCCTTTTCTTTTAATATTTCTTTTATTCTCATATTGCAAAGATAGCTATTATATTATAATGTAAATACTGAGCCGAGCCTATTGCGCATAATTTCTTTTTCTATTACCTCCCACGTTTTTCCATTGTGATATAGAGGCAGATAATGCCCGAAACTCATATATATAAAGAGAATCGGCTCAAAAAGAGCCTTTTTTTGATGTGTTTTTAGCTCAGCTTGAGCCGATTTATATGAGAAAATCACCAAATTTGCACCGATTTGATTTTTAGTCTATGGATAATAATTACTTTGCAAGAGATAGTATTTCCTCTTCCAAATAGTAAGCATGATCTTAGTAAAATCCCGCCTCCGGCGGAGGCGCACTATGCTTAACCGCGGGTGATGCCCGAGCGAGGGCGAGGGTGAACCCGTGGGGAAGCAGCCCACCAACTTCCGACGCCGGCGGCGTCGCACTGCAAGCGTGGAGAGCGAAAGCCAATCATGCAAAGAGCGGAAATCTCACCTGTTCTCTACCCGTAAAAATCATTTTTTGTTGTCACGTTGTCACGGATGAAATAATGCGCAGATATACAATAAGTCAGGCGCGTGATAATAAAACTGTTGTTGTCACATTGTTGTTATGCGTATAACACAAATATTTTCAGCGCTTTACCCCTAAAATGTGACAACGTAACGACGTGACAACACAAAAACAATATCTGGAGAGGAGAGAGATTCTGCCCATATTCAGCTTCCTCTTTTGCCCCCTCCGCTACAATAAGCGCGTCGGCTGACAGAATAAGCCTGTCAGCTGATGCGCTTATTGTATGCTCAAACGCAATAAGGAAATTTGCGCTCAAGTCAGGACGTCTTCTCTCGTAGATACATGGAAATGCTTGCTGGGGTTTGCTCCTGTTTGAGAAGCAAGAGGAGCTGCAAAAGATGCCTATTGAGGTGTTTGCAGATTGGAATGCTGCGGTGAAGCGGAAGAGGCAGGGAGGAGGGCAATAAAAAGTTTTTCAAAAGTTTGTAGGTAATAAATTCATTACCTATATTTGTGGCATAATAAAACAACTAAAGACGATGCCTACGCTTTTCATTCTATTTGGTTTCAAGTTTATGTTCTACTCAAACGATCATACCCCCATTCATATCCACGCAGTTAGAGGAGGAGTAAGTGCCAAATTTAATGTATTGCCCGATGTCGTGTTGGTAGAAAACAATGGAATGAAACCAGCTGAGTTAAAATTGGTAGAATCAATAGTTGAAGAGAACAAGGACATTATCATTGAACGTTGGAATACGTTCTTTAATGGAAATAAGTGATTATGAAAGTAAAGTATGGACAACCTACACTGAAATCTGGATTGAGCGTGAGGATGGAACACGAGGCTTTGAACGCTTTGCCGATTATCCACGCTTGAGAGACGCAACACAAGAGGAGCGAAAAGCTTATGAAGTGCTTCCTTATGGCCTGCACTGGGAAGCTTTGGACGAGGATTTGAGTTTTGAGGGATTTTTCAACAAGAAAGAGCATACCGCCTTATATCGTTTCTTCATGGAGCATCCAGAACTCAATGCTTCTGCCATTGCTCGGCGTTTAGGTATCTCGCAAAGCTTGTTTGCTCAATACATCAGTGGCAATAAGCATCCATCAGCAGAGCGTGAAAAGCAAATTGCCGAGCAGATACGCCATATCGGTGCGGAATTGATGGCTGTAAGTTTGTAGAACAGTATCAGGAAAGGCGCTTTTCTTCTTCTGCCAAGCCATTATAGAATAGAAAAATGCGGAAATCTTTTTGAGGGATTTCCGCATTTTTATTTTGTTGAGTGATGGAAGGGAGGGATTATTTGCGCTCCTCAATCCATTTGCGAGCATTCACGAAGGCTTCCACCCAAGGAGTGACCTCGTCGGCGCGACGTGGCTCGGGGTAAGTGCCACACTGCCAGGGGAAGCAAGAGCGCTCGAGGTGCGGCATCATAGCCAGGTGGCGACCATCAGCCGAGCAAATACCTGCCACGCTATAATCGCTACCGTTGGGATTGCCGGGGTATTCGTCGTAGCTGTACTTCAAGACAACGTTGTACTTGTCCTCTGCTTCGGGCAAGGAGAACTTGCCTTCGCCGTGTGCCACCCAGATGCCGAGGCGATCGCCGCTGAGGCTGCCAAACATCACGCTGCGGTTGGTCGGGACAGTGACGCCGAGGAAGGCACTCTCAAACTTATGGCTATCGTTGTGAAGCATACGGGCGCGGTGCTTGTGTTCGGGGTTGATGAGGTTGAGTTCCACCATCAATTGACAACCGTTGCAAACGCCTAAGCTCAAGGTATCTTCGCGGGCATAGAAGCGATCGAGCGCTGCCTTTGCTTTGGGATTGAAGAGGAAAGCTCCCGCCCAACCTTTCGCTGAGCCGAGTACATCGGAGTTGGAGAAACCGCCGCAGAACACAATCATGTTGATATCGTCGAGGGTTTCGCGACCGCTGATGAGGTCGGTCATCATCACGTCCTTTACGTCGAAGCCCGCCAGATATAAGGAGTAGGCCATTTCGCGCTCACCGTTCGTGCCTTTCTCGCGGATGATGGCAGCGCGGATACCTGTAGGCGTGCGGCGTTCGGGTGTGATGCCGAGGCTCTCAAATGTGCCCTTCCAGTTGGGCTGAACAATATTGAACTCAATCGGTTGTTGCTTATAGTTTTCATAACGTTTACGCGCACAGCCGTTGAAACTCTGTTTTGTGTCGAGGAGATAGGACGTTTCGTACCAAACATCGCGGAGGTAGTCGATACCAAACTGATAAGTAGCACCATCCTTTGTGGCCAAAATGTGGCGTTCGTCGGTGGGTTGTCCCAGTTTGACGTATGCCACGCCGGCTTCGTCGAGCACTTTCTTAAAGGCTGCCTTGTTGGCGTTGCTCACCTGCACCACCACACCCGGATTCTCGGCGAAGAGCACCTTGATGAGGTCGTCGCACTTGAAGTTGTCGAGGTCGATCTCAAGTCCGCCCTCCGTGTTGGCAAAGCACATCTCGAGCAAGCAGGTGATGAGACCGCCCGCACTAATGTCGTGACCTGCCAAGATGAGGCCTTTCTCCACCAATTGCTGAACGGCGTTGAAAGCATCGCGGAAGTATTCGGGATTCTTCACCGTGGGCACATCGCTACCCAGCTTCTTCAGCGTTTGGGCAAAGGCCGAGCCGCCGAGGCGTAGGTCGTCGAAACTGAAATCAATGTGATAGAGCGAAGTCTTCGGGTTGTTCTGAACAACGGGAGAAACCACTTTGCGAACATCGTTCACTCGCCGCCAGCACTCACGATGACCGTACCCGGAGAAATGATTTTCTCACCATTAGGGTATTGCTGTGAGAGCGAAAGACTATCCTTTCCCGTGGGCACATTGATTTGCAGCGCGCAACAGAAGTCGGACAGAGCCTGCACACCTTCGTAGAGACGAGCATCCTCGCCCTTCTGTGAGCGGCAAGGCCACATCCAGTTGGCCGAGAGGGAAACGCTGTCGAGCCCCTCAGACAGAGGAGCCCACACGATATTGGTGAGCGATTCGGCCACAGAGAGCACACTGCCCGCAGCAGGGTTGGCCAGTCCGGCTTGCGGCGCATGACCCAGCGCAGTTGCGATACCCTTACGGCCGCGGTAGTCGAGAGCCACCACGCCGCAGTCGCTCAACGGCAGTTGCAGTTCGCCCTGACATTGCTGGCGCGCAATCTTACCCGTTACCGAACGGTCCACTTTATTAGTGAGCCAGTCCTTGCAAGCCACAGCCTCCAACTGGAGCACATTGTTGAGATATTCATTGAGATGACGCACCTCGTAGGTGGCATCTTCGTAGTGGCGCACAACCGTCTCGTCCACCATGATCGTCTTCGGTGAATGGCCAAACATTTGTGCCACATCGAGATCGAACGGACGAACGCCGTCTGCTTGCACAAAACTGAAATGAGCATCGCCCGTAGTCTCGCCCACCACATACATTGGTGCGCGTTCGCGTTCCGCAATCTTGCGCACGTGTTCGAGGTGTTTCTGGTCGATGAGGAGGCCCATGCGCTCCTGGCTCTCGTTGGCGATGATTTCTTTAGCCGAGAGTGTCGTATCGCCAATGGGGAGTTTTGCCATGTCGATTTGTCCGCCACATTCCTCCACCAATTCGGAGAGACAGTTCACATGACCTGCCGAACCGTGGTCGTGGATCGAAACAACGGGGTTTACCTCCTCTTCGCAAAGCGCACGGACAAGGTTGTTGGCGCGCTTCTGCATTTCGGGATTAGCTCGCTGAATGGCGTTGAGTTCTATACCGGAGGAGTAGCGACCCGTATCAACGGAGCTGACACTACCGCCGCCCAAACCGATGCGATAATTGTCGCCACCGACAACCACCACTTTGTTGCCTTTCTCCGGCGTACCTTTGAGGCAATCTCGCTTGGTGCCGTAGCCCACACCTCCGGCCAGCATAATCACTTTGTCGTAGCCGTATTTCTCATTGTTTTCCTGATGCTCAAAAGTAAGCACCGAACCCGCAATCAGCGGTTGGCCGAATTTGTTTCCGAAGTCGGAAGCACCATTCGAAGCCTTGATGAGAATTTGTTCGGGCGTCTGATAGAGCCATTGGCGCACGGGGAGCACATCCTCCCAGGGGCGACCGCCATCCAGGCGCGGGTAGGCCGTCATATAAACAGCCGTACCAGCTATCGGCCAAGAGCCAACGCCACCACCCATACGGTCGCGGATTTCTCCACCCGTTCCTGTGGCAGCACCATTGAAGGGTTCAACGGTAGTGGGGAAATTGTGCGTTTCGGCCTTGAGAGAAATGACACTCTCAATGTCGCGAATGATGAAATAATCGCTCGTGGAATGGTCTGCTGGTGCAAACTGCTCCACAACCGGACCTTGGGCAAACGCCACGTTGTCCTTGTAGGCCGAAATAATCTTATGCGGATTTTCTTTTGTTGTCTTTTTGATGAGGTTGAAGAGCGACGATTCGCGCTCCTTTCCGTCGATGATAAACGTACCGCCGAAGATTTTGTGGCGGCAGTGCTCGCTGTTGATTTGGGCAAAACCGAACACCTCTGAGTCGGTGAGTTTGCGTCCCAATTGTTCTTCCACGTGGTGGAGGTAACCAATCTCTTCGGGGCTGAGTGCCAAACCTTCCTGCTCATTGTAGGCTTCGAGATTTTCTACATACTCAATGGGCGCGGGCTGGTGATGGATGGTGAAGATGTCTTGGTTGAGACCATCATAGAGGCGCTGAAGCATCGGGTCGTGGTCGGCATCCTTGCCTGTCACGGGGAAATACTCCTCTATACGAGAAATGCCGCGGAGACCCATATTCTGAGTAATCTCTACGGCATTCGTACTCCACGGTGTGACCATTTCGCGGCGCGGCCCAACATATTGGCCCGTCAGACTTTCGCCTGATAGCACTTCGGCGTCGCCATAAAGCCAGCAGAGTTCGTTCACTTCGTCAGGGGTGAGCTTGTGATCCACATCGGTGGCAATCACGCTTTTTTCCTTTGTTCTGAAAAAAAGAATCATAGGGGATGATGATTTTGATATTGCAGCAGCGAAGTTACGACGACTTTAGCGCACCTCAAAACTTTCCTCCATTAAAATTTTGCTTCTCTCCTCACCGAGTGCAAAATATCTCCCTTCTGTCCTTCCTCGCAGCTGTTGCGTTTGTACTTTTCGCCTTATCTTTATTGCGCAGAATTATACACTTGTTGCCTTTTTACTGAAAAAAGCAAGACAAAGAGGAGTGATAAGCGGATATAAATTGTATTTTTGCCGTCACTACTATACTCATGATGGAACAAAAAGAGGATTTTCCCAAAGAAACGAAGATGTCCGCAGCCACCACGAAGGAAGAGCTTCGGTGGTGGGCGATGTCGGCCGTTTACAACCGCTCGATGAAAGTCAAACAGATGCTGGACGATTGGGGTGTTGAGAACTTTGTGCCGATGAAGACGGTGGTGCGCACTTACGCAGGGCGAAAAACGCGCCAGCGCATTCCCGCCATCAGCAACCTCATTTTTGTGCGTGCCTCGGAGGAACGTGTGCAGGAAGTGAAGGAGCGCACTCGCATCTTGCAATATCTCTGTATGCGACAAGACGGGCGCAATCACCGCATCATCGTACCCGATGACGATATGGCCGCTTTCCAGCGAGTGGCAGGAGCAGAGGAGGAAGTGCTCTACTTCCGTCCGGAGGAAATCGACTTTGAGCGCGGCGACCGCGTGCGTATCCACGGCGGCGACTTCGACGGTGTGGAGGGTGTTTTCGTAAAGGTGCAAGGCAAGCGCAATAAAATGGTAGTAGTAACAATCCCCACGCTCGTCTCTGTTGCCACACTTACTTTCGCGCCCGAACTGCTCGAAAAAATCTAAGCAGCTCGCATCTCTTCGCGCAGCTGCTTTTCCCTAATTTTACTGATTCTATTTCGCAAAATAGTCCAACGGGTTTGCCCCGTCGAACTATTTTTTATTTACCGCCTGATTATTTGACAATCTGCTTCCTCCTTCTGGAGCGCGAAATCGTGCCTTTTGTTGGTGAAATGCCTTTAACTATTTTTCCCATCCGAAGTTTTTCTGGGAAAATAGCTTTGAAAAACTGCTCTACAACATAAAACCGGCGATTTTTCTCTTGTGTTTTTAATTCTTTCTCCTTCTGCGGCGTGAAAATACAATAAAGCTGTCGGCCGACAGAATAAGGGCGTGGGCCGACACCATAAGGAAGCCAGCCGACAGCCTTATTGTATCTGCGAACATCCTTATTGCGTTCTCGGCAAGGTGGGAGAAGAGGAGAACTGCTCTTATTTGTTATTGCAAAAGAAGCGATTCTCGGCTTCGTAAAATAAGAATCTGTTTGACAATAAAGAGGCTGCTGATAGTTTTTTCCCAGTGTTTCTCCTGCAAGTGGGGGAGCTCTGACGAAAGGATAAACGAATCCCCTTCTTTCCTTTGCGAAAAGAAGGGGAGGAGGAATGTGTTATTTCCGGTCTCGAATCTCGTCGAGCGTGATAAGACCATTCACCACGGCGTAAATAGTAAGGCCGGAGATGGAATGGATGTCGAGTTTGCGGAATATGTTCTTGCGGTGGGTCAGGACTGTATTGATAGAGATGAAAAGCTTGTCTGCCACATCCTTGTTGCTCATGCCGCGCGCAATGCAAATGACTATTTCGCGTTCGCGTTCGGAGAGCGATTCGTCATTCTCGTTCTTCTGGAGCGGCTGTCCCTTGGTTCGTTCCATCAAGAGCTCCACGGCGGGGAGGAAAAGGTCATTTTCAACGCCGCGATGCAGCTGGAGATCCTCCTCACAGTTGAAGAGGTCGAAAAGAACCGTGTTGAGCAGTTCGTTAGGCCCGTCGCCTTTGTAGTATTTAATGATGAGGTTCTTTAGCTCTTGCAGTTTGTGGTTGAAGCTCTCGTTGGAGTGAGCAAACTGCAAAAATTGTGTGTCGGAAATAGAGCCGCCCTGCAACAACTGGTCTACACTCCGGAACATCTTCTTATTCTCTGCTTCCATGTGGTGGCGAACATCGCGCATGAACTCATCGAAAAACTGGAGGATGAGGAATGCCACTTCGTTGGCATCGGAACAGTTGATAGAACTCACCAAGCGTCGGCGAATGTCAGGGAGTTGGAAATCGAGAAAATAAGAGTGGGCACGCTTGAGATAGTCCGTAAGGGCAGCCGCGCTAACTTTATCTACATAATAAGAGGCTACTTCTGGCCCCACTTTAACGTAGTTGGCCACGGCCAAGAACGTAGTGACATCGACATTACTCTCTTTGCACACTTCGCGCACATTTTTCTCGCCGAAGCCCAGAGGTATTCCGAAGCGACTTAGCATCTGAAAGAGATGGTGTTCGTCGCACAGAACGTCGTACATACGGTCTACTTCTTTATAACTATCTTTCATTGTTTTTCCTTTTGAAGAGCTATGTTGGCAAAGTTAGGAATTTATAGCGTAGTAGTCACTATGTTTTATTGCCTTAATGTGTAAAAAAGATGGAAAAAGATGTGTTCCGACAGCATTAAGTTGTTTTAAGTCCCTATAAATAAGGATTTCGGGCGCGCAAGTAAAAATGTAATTTTGCCAGCGAAATAAAATAACAATTTAAGATGAGGCATAACAAACTGCTGCTCGGCGCGTTGGTTTTTCCGCTAACGGTGAGTGCGAGCACTATGGAAGACACGCCTGTGGATACTTCGCGGGTATACGATATTGAGGAAGCTGTCGTTGTGGCTTCTCCGAAAGAGCACACAGCTTTTCGCCACCAACCTGTCTCGGCTTCTGTGTTTGGCACAAAGGAGATGGCGCTCCACCACATTGAGGCCGTGAAGAATCTCTCGGCTTTTGCGCCCAATGTGTATATGCCCAACTATGGTTCGCGCTTTACGAGTGCTATCTATGTGCGCGGTGTGGGTTCGCGCATCAATACGCCGGCCGTGGGACTTTATGTTGACAATATTCCCTTTGCGGATAAAGCTTGCTACGACTTTTCTTTTCTCGACATTGACCGTATCGACCTCCTGCGCGGACCGCAAGGAACGCTCTACGGGCGCGGTTCGATGAGCGGTTTGATGCGTGTGTTCACGGCCGATCCCTCGCGACATAACGGCACGACCGTACGTCTGGGCGCTTCTGGACCAGATACGGGGCGGCGCATCAGTGCCACCACTTTCCTTCACCCTGCCAAGGGGCTGGATCTCTCTCTGAGTGGACTCTATGCAGGCAATGCTGGTTTTTTCCGCAATGCCACCACAGGGCGCAAGGCCGATGGCAGCAACGAGGGCGGAGGTCGCTTTCGAGCTGTTTGGCGTGCCAACGAGCGCCTGCGGTTCGATTTCAGTTCGGCCTATCTTTATAGCGATGAGGATAGTAACCCTTACTACTATCTCGGTTCAACCTCCGCTTCCGAGCCTTATCCTCATCTCCTCAACCTCATCTCCCAAAATCGCCAAAGCAGTTATCGCCGCGGACTCTTTCATACGGGACTCAACGTAGAGTATAAAGCCAAGAAGTTCACCTTTTCGGCCATCACTTCCTACCTCCATCTCCGCGACCGCCTGTTTATGGACCAAGATTACATCCGTGCGGACATCTTCTCCTTAGAGCAGCGACAGCGGATGAACAGCGTGAGCGAAGAGCTGAACTTCAAAGGCAGCAACGGACGCCACTGGGCGTGGATCACGGGAGCTTTCTTCCTCTACGAGAATAAGCGCACCACTTGCCCCGTCAATTTCTATGCGGGCGGAGTGGACTTCCTCAATTCAATGTTCCGCAGTGTGATGCCGAGTTTCGTTACTTTACAGTTCACCGACTCTCGTTTGCCGTTCGATGCTTCTTTGAAAACTCCGGGGATGAACGTGGCTCTGTTCCATCAGTCCACTTTCCGCCACTTTCTCCTTGAGGGACTATCGCTCACAGCAGGACTTCGCCTCGACTACGACCGCCATGCGCTGACGCTCAATTCTCCTGCGCGCCCCTACAACTATCTCTTCCAACTCCAGATGCCTACGTTTGGGCTCGACATCAATCAGCCTTTCACGAACGAAGCAGGACTGGCTGGGAAAAGCCATCATGGCAGTTGGCAGCTCATTCCGAAGGTGGCATTGCAGTATGATTTGCCCAGCGGCATCGGAAATGTTTATTGGGCAGTGAGCAAGGGGTATCGCAGCGGTGGCTACAATCTGGAGAACTACAGCGACCTTGCGCAAAACCTCCTACGCCGAAACATCATGGGACAGGTGCGCGACTACAGCATCGCTACGCTGCAAACACTGCCGAGCCTGACGGAGGAGAGCCGAGAAAGGCCATCGCTGGCATGAGCGGTATGATTGCTGCTAATATGCCCGGAGAGGTGAGTGTGTCCGCATTGGCTTATAAACCTGAATACAGTTGGAACCACGAGTTGGGCACTCATCTCACGCTCTTTGAAGGCGCGCTGCAACTGGATGCTGCGGCCTTTCTTCTCAGTACCCACCACTTGCAGATGGCGCGTTTCTCACCCAGCGGTATGGGGCGCGAGATTGTGAACGCAGGGCGAAGCCGGACGTACGGAGTGGAGCTGAGCGTGCGCTCTTCCCTCCTCGACAACCGCCTGAGCCTGCAAGCCTCCTATGGGTGGGCACATAGCACTTTTACGCAGTATTTTCTCGGACTGGCCAAAGGGGCTACGCACGCAACGAACTATAAAGGAAATTTTGTGCCTTATGCTCCCGAACACACGCTTGCGGCTTCGGCCGACTTCCGCCAACCTTTATCGAACGCTTTCTTTGAGGCCTTCACGGTTGGAGCTGAGATGGTGGCTGCGGGGCGTATTTGGTGGGACGAAGCCAATACGTTTAGCTGTCCGTTCCATGCAGTGTTCAATGCCCACGCGGGAGTGGAGCTGGCTGGCAAGGTGAGTGTTGATTTCTGGGCGAGAAATCTGACGAAAGCCCATTATAGCGAGATGTCCTTTATCTCTATGTCGCGCCGCTATGCGCAATATACGCGCCCGTTGCAAGTAGGCATCGATGTGAAAGTGGATTTTTAGGACGCTCCTATTTATTCTGTCTTAGCTGCGACTAAGCAAACTTTTCCGCGCGAGAAAGAAAGCGGAAAAGTTCAAAGAAAAAAAGTCGGACTGGTTGAGCCATTCAGCAATGCGCTGAGGACGCCAACCAGTCCGATGTGTTTTTATTTCGTTCCCGTAATCCGATTCGCTTCTTCCACAAAGCGCGCTTTCAGTTGTCGCGCAAACGCGTTGTTAGGGTCGAGTTGTAGCGCCTTGTCGAAGCAGTCGAGCGCGTCGCGATAATATACAGGGCCTTCTTTCATCGGGTTTTTCACGATGAGCGCAGTGAGGTAGAAACCTTGCAGTGTGTAGACATCGGAGGGTGAAGCCGTTTTCATCTGTCGGAGTTGGCTGATGCGTCGGTCTGCCGCTTTGGCGAGGCCGTCGGCCTGGTCGTTTTGGGGATTCATCACAGCAAAGATGAGGCAGAGGCGAGCCGCTTGGTACTTTGGTTGTACACTGTCGGGGAACTGTGCCTCTATTTGCTCCATCTGTGCAATGCAGTTGAGCAGGTTTTCGGGCGTGGGAGCTTGCATCTGACTAAGGCAAGCGCTGATTTGCTGCTTCATGTCGAGCGGTTTTTCCTTGGTGGTTTGAGCCGAAGCGGAGAAACTCATACTTGCAATAAAGAAGAAGGCGAAGGCGAGATTTGAAATGATAGTTTTCATAATGTTTGTTGTTTTTTAGTGGAACTTTAATGAATCTGGATCGAAGGAGAAACGGCCGTATCAGTTCGATTTCCTGCAACAAAATTATGTAAGGGAAAAATACCGTGCAAATAGTTGTGACGCACAACCACTTTCTGGGAGAAATAACTACTGCGTGGGACGAGCAGCGATTTTTGGGACGAACAACTAAGTGGTTTCTGCGGATAAGTATCAAAAAAATCGGACCTATCTTTGAGCTGATAAGTCCGATTTTCTTTCTCTGTTTTTATAAGAACGTTTTGAGCTTCGCCACATAGGAGCGCGACACGGGTACAGTTGCTTCTGATGGAGCAAGCGTGAGGACATAGCCGTTGGAATTGCCCTTGGCGTTCGTGATGTTGTTGAGATTGACAACAAAGGAACGGTGACACTGAAAGATATTGTCGTAGGGGAGTTGCTGCATGAGTTCTGCAATGGTCAGTCGGAACGTTTGACTGGCAACGGTGTCCTGCTGCTTGTAGTGGACAATAATGTCGTTTCTCACCGACTCGGCAAAGAGGAAATCGTTGATGGGCAACTCCAGAGCTTGTCCCCCCTCACAGCTGCATCGCGGATGCTCACGCGGATGTCGGTTTGCTGCTCCGCCGTTTTGTTGAGCATAGAGGCGAGTTCCGTTCGCAGCATGCGGTTGTAGCTGATGCCTATGGAGATGAACGTGATGAAAAGGCCAATGATGGAGGTCCAATAGAGGAAAGTAAGAAGCAAGGAGAGATTGAATAGACTCACCCCGAAATACAAACCCCAAAAGGAAAAATTCCCCACGCCGATAAAGACGACGAGCAGAATCGTGGCGACGCTGGCATCGAGGATGGTCCATTTCGCTTTGTGTTTCATCACCTGCCGTGCAACGAGTGTATGCACCATCTCGAGGAGAAAGGTGATGAGGCCCGACGCAAGGCACGGCAGCAAAATGTTGCCTTTGGCAGCTGCCAGCCCAAAGGGGCGCAGCAAATAGAGAATAAGGAAAACGATGGCGGCATAGAGCAACTGTTCTCCCCAGGTGCTTTCCTTGAAGGGGTATTTTCGAAGTAGTATCATTTTTCTGCTGTTTGTCGGAGGTTTATCCCAACGCCACATCGAGCATCATCATCACGCTGAAGCCCACGGCAAAGAAGATGGTGCCGATGTTGGAGTGAGGCCCTTCCGACATTTCGGGAATCAGCTCTTCCACTACGACATAGATCATGGCTCCCGCTGCAAAGGCAAGCGTGTAGGGGAGAACAGGGAGCAAAACACTTGTAGCCACGAGCACAAGGACGGCCGCAATGGGTTCTACCACGCCCGAGAGGAAGCCCATAAGGAAGGCTTTCGGCTTCCTCATTCCCGCACTTTTCAGTGGCATCGAGATGATAGCTCCCTCGGGCACGTTCTGGATGGCAATACCGATGGAGAGCGTCAGAGCTCCTGCCGCCGTCACGCTGCTGGAGCCGCCCAAGAGTCCGGAGTAGATAGCTCCCACGGCCATACCCTCGGGGATGTTGTGGAGTACGACGGCGAGTACCATCATCGTGGTACGCTGCAAATGGCTTTTCGGACCTTCCGGCGCAACGGCTCCCGCATGGAGGTGGGGGATGATTTTGTCGAGCAGCAATAGAAAAAGGATACCTACCCAAAAGCCGATGACGGCTGGAACAAAGGACCACCGCCCCATCTGGCTACTTTGCTCGATGGCGGGGATGAGAAGGCTCCACACAGAGGCTGCCACCATCACTCCGGCAGCAAAACCTGTGAGCATTCGGTTGACGGAGAGGCTCAACTCTTTTCGGAGTAAAAACACAAAGGTGGCACCCAGCGTTGTGCCTATGAGGGGGATGAGTATTCCCCAGATAATATCAGATGTCATATTTCTTCTTTTTGATTTTCTTATGCAAAGATAAGGAGAAGTTGTGAGCTGCGAAATACAAGAGTTGAGGTAGGAAAGAACAGGTATATGAGGGGACAAATACAATAAGACTGTCAGCTGACAGCCTTATTGCGTGAACTGACAGCCTTATTCTGCCAGCTGACACAATAAGGATATTTTTACCATTCTTTATTCGCTTGTTTGTCAGTGGTTTACGGTGAGTGTGTTTCTCAATTCTGCCATTTTCCAAGATGGCTTTTAGCACACAAGAAAAACGAGGCACAAGTGGAGGGAAAACCCTTCGTTTCTTGTACCTCGTTTTGAGTATTTTTTAGGACGGATAGTAGTGTCCGCCTAAATTGTCCAATTTTTAAGCCTCATAGCCATATCTTGCGCAGGCTCCCAGTTCCTCTTCGATACGAATGAGCTGGTTGTACTTAGCCATACGGTCGGTGCGGCTCATACTACCTGTCTTGATCTGTCCAGAGTTGGTAGCCACAGCGATGTCAGCAATCGTAGTATCCTCTGTCTCGCCCGAGCGGTGAGAAGTTACAGAGGTGTAGCCGTGGCGGTGAGCCATCTCGATGGCTTCGAGAGTTTCGGTGAGCGAACCAATCTGATTAACCTTGATCAGAATAGAGTTGGCTGCACCCAGTTCGATACCCTTCTTCAGGAAACGCGTGTTGGTGACGAAGAGGTCATCGCCCACAAGCTGGCAGCGGTTGCCAATGGCAGCGGTGAGCTTCTTCCAACCTTCCCAGTCGTTCTGGTCGAGACCATCCTCAATAGAGTCGATAGGGTACTTGGTGATGAGTTCTTCGAGGTAAGCAATCTGCTCGTCATCGGAAAGTTCCTTGCCGTTCGGGTCTTTGGGCATACCGTTGGAGAGTTGCTTGTAGTTGTAGTAGTACTTACCATCGCGAACAGAGGCAAACTCGCTCGCTGCGCAGTCCATAGCGATGCGGATGTCCTTGCCTGGTTCGTAGCCCGCGTTGCGAATAGCGTCGACGATGCTCTGCAGGGCGTCTTCAATGCCGTCGAGAGCTGGTGCGAAACCACCTTCGTCGCCCACAGCAGTGGAGAGGCCGCGCTTCTTGAGATCCTTCTGCAATGCGTGGAACACTTCTGCACCCATGCGGATAGCTTCCTTCTCAGAACTTGCACCTACCGGACGAATCATGAATTCTTGGAAGGCGATGGGGGCATCACTATGAGCACCACCATTGATAATGTTCATCATCGGGACAGGAAGTACATAGGTGTTAGTGCCACCAATGTAGCGATAGAGCGGCATGTTCAGAGCTTTAGCCGCCGTTTGAGCTACAGCCAAGCTCACGCCCAAAATGGCGTTAGCACCCAAGTTGCTCTTCGTCGGCGTACCGTCGAGGTCGAGCATCTTATAGTCGATGGCGCGCTGATTGAGCACATTGTCGCCACGAAGCGCGGGAGCAATAATGTTATTGACATTCTCAACAGCTTTCAAAACGCCCTTACCACCATAACGAGCCTTGTCGCCATCGCGAAGTTCGAGTGCTTCGTTTTCACCTGTAGAAGCACCAGAGGGAACGCTGGCGCGACCCATTACACCGTTTTCGAGTGTCACTTCTACCTCTATTGTGGGGTTACCTCTTGAATCGAGGATTTCTCTTGCGTGAATTTTTTCGATTTTCATTGTTTCTTTTGTTTTATAACAAAGGGCGGGGGACGATTTTGCAAGTCACCTCGTACGAGATATTGGTTGAAGAAAACATCTCCGCTCTAATGCTCGTCCCTTGTATCTTGTTGTCGTCCCCCTCGTGTCTACCCTCGTATCATTGTAATAATCATTTTGAAGGGACGTTCAGCTTTTACGCTGTGACGTGCCCCACTGGGAATGATGAAGCTCTCGCCGGCTTTGATGCGATTGTCCGTGCCTTCAACGTTGAGTAGCATCTCGCCATCAGTCACTTGGATGAAGGCGTCGAAAGGTGCGAGGTGTTCGGAGAGACCTTGGCCTTCGTCAAAGCTAAACAGCGTTACGCTACCAGCATTGTTGTGTACCAATTCCTTACTTACTACGCCACCTTCTGCATAGTCTACCAAATCGTTTGCTACGAAAATCTTACCTTTTTCAAACTTTGCCATAATAAAAATGTGTTTGTGAGTTACGGGACCAGCCCTTTATTCGTTCCGCAAGCGGAATCTGTTTTCTGACAAACTCCTTAAACAAAAGGAATGCCGCGAATAGGGGACTGTCAGGTCGGGTAACAAATGTGCCCGGCTAAGCTTCGGAAAGAGATTAAGCCAACTCGCCTTTGATTTCTTCCAACCAATTGGCAATGCGCTCACTGTTGTCCTCGTTGATGTCGAGAGCCAAGCCGACGAACTTACCATCAATAACGGCTTCAGACTCTACATAGTTATAAGTTGATGCATCAACAGCACCTACCAGTTTGGCACCACTGTTAACCACTGCGTTGTAGAGCTCGATCAGCGCACCACAGAATGTGTCGCCGTAGCTTTCAGCGTCGCCGCAACCGTATAGCGCAATCGTCTTGCCTGCCAAATTAGCTTGTTTCAGTACTTCGAGGCCATCGTACCAGTCGTCCTGAACTTCGCCAGCGCCCCAAGTGGAAGAGCCCAACAGCAGGTTGTCATATTCTTCGAGTAAAGCTGCATCAATTTCTGATACATTCTTAACATCGGCTCCTAACTTGCTGGCAATGTCTTCTGCAATGCCTTCGAGAGTTCCGGTGCTGGAACCAAACACCACTAATGTCTTCTTCATAATTTTCTTTGTTATTTTCTTTAATGAATATATTTCTAAACTTTCATTTCTTTTGGTGGTTGCAAAATTACGCAAAGCCTTTCCTGTCTCAACTACCCCTTTCGCGGTATAATACTCCTCCCGTCTTGTTTCCTCCACCTTAAACCTCTCAACACGATTGAAAAGGAAATCCCCATGCTTTGGCGCGCGAATCAGTGTCCCCTGTTCCATTTTGGGCCAAATCAACTAAATTTCAAAAAAATATAAAATAAATGCCTTTTTCCCTTTGTTGTATCCAAAAAAATACCTTTATCTTTGCACCGCTTTTTCGACTAAAAGCCATCGCGTCAAGCGACTGAAAGGAGAGATGGTAGAGTGGTCGATTACAGCGGTCTTGAAAAACCGCCGTGCTGAGGCTGGGGTTCGAATCTCTCTCGCGTGAAGTACTCTGTGTAAAATGGTGAACCAAAAACTTAAAAAATCTGTAAGTGTCGTAATTTCAGGTTGACACTTTTATTCCTCTTACATTCAAGCTTTCGAAGTGCATAAAGGTCGGCCTCGAACGCCCAAAATACTCTTCTGGCTACAATCTGGCTACATTTTTTTGAGCCTCCCAAAAATTGTAGCTTCAGAGTTCGTAAAGGGAAGTTCGTTTAAGTACTTGTATTTTGCTGTTGTTAAACAATTATATGAGAACTTTGTAGCCGGTCTACAGAATTGAAACAATGGACTTTAGCTACACCAATCAGTCATCTGTCAACTACAATTTCTCTGTTATTGGCTACAATTAAAACAAACAAAGTGTGAAGTCAATTTCAGACGTCTTCTATCTTAGAGCAACTATGTAAACAAGGAGGAAGACACCGGTGATGTTGAGAATCTATCTCAGCAACGAACGTCTTTCACTTGGTTCTGAGGAATGCCGTAGTGCAATCCCTGGGACAAAGAATGAAAACTCAAAGGTCGTACAGCGACGTTCTGGTACCAATCTCGAGTTGGACAACATTCATGTTAAGCACAAAACATTTATCGGAAGTTGGAAGATAGCTCCGATTTGTGCCTTGGAGACATCAAAACCAAGTTCTTAGGTAAAAGAGGATATAAGCACCTGTCGCAACTTTTCGATAAGCACAATGCGTTAACCGCAACAAGTCGGCATTTCTGTAAGTGCTGCCACACAAAAATATACAATGTTTGCGGGCGGCACTTCAGGTTCTACCAAAACGACTACAGAGCAGACATCAAGCTATCAGAGCAGCTTATACGGTTATCCAAGAATTTGATATTTATCTTCGCACAGCTGTTGGACAGAATGCCAATACGGCAACTAAACGGTAGAACTTTTAAGACCATTGTCATCTTAGGGCAGAAAATGGGTGTCTGCATCACGATCCTTCCTTAATCACCGCTTCGCGGAGCCGATGGCCGTGGTTTCTCACGGACGAGGAAATCATGAATAGCCAACAAAGATTTCGGCATCCAGCGTTTGGAACTGGTAAGGGATGTTTTCATCTTCTCTGCTTCTGAGGTTGGCATATATCAATATCCAATCTCACGGACAACATCGATTTACTTGATGACAAGCAGTGGATTATGACCAAAAGAGCAGAAAACAAAGCGTGGAAGTCAAAATGTCCTGCGCCTCGATATTCAGAAGCGCATCATTTGCAGAAGTATGAGTGGAAAGACCTATCAGGACGGCAAATGGAGTCGCACTGACTGACCAATCAGAAAACCAACGCATGTTGAAAGGAGTAGCCGACGCTTTGCGGTGTCAGAAGAACCTGACCTTCCACCTTGCCCGGCATACATTTGCCACCATGTCTTTTGGTGAGGGCGTTCCGATGGAAGGGTGTATCCGAAGATGTTGGGGCATACCAACATCGAAGACCACACAAATATAATAGCCGCACAACCAGCAAGAAGATAGAGCATGATGAACAGCTCGCCGATAAGCTCGCTTAGCAGGTTCAATATGGGCGATGGGCGTCACATAATATACTAATGTATAACCTAAAGCAAGGAAGATTATGACAACTAAGAAAAGAACTATCCTACTTCCGTCTGAAGTTGAGAACTACCTCAGTGAGCATTTCCCAATGCTGAGTGACAAACCATTCTCATAACGGCTGAGAGCCGACGAAGCTCTTACCACCTACTGCGAGTGCACGGTGGCACAAAGGCTTCTCGCATCGCAGCTGGGACAGCTGAGACAAGTGAAGTCTTATACCCAAGGTTTGCACTCTTTCAAGTATGACCGCTTGTCTGTCTTACAGAGAATGAGTTCGACGCACTCCTTCCTCTTCCTGAAAGACTAACACCAATGCTTCACAAAGAATAAAGGCTAGGTGCAAAGCGTTTTCGACGAAAGTATGAACTGACAGACGACTTTGGCGTACCAACTCCAGAGTGATGAGCTCTACACTGCTGGCTGGGACAATCGTTCTGATCGTGAGGTCAATGGTCTGCCAACGATGAGCGGTGAGAACATGACTTGATGTAGCACCATCAGGGAGCTTTTGTAGTGTCAAGAGCCAGATAAACGCTCCACTCACACGACAAGAGTTTTGCAAACACTTGTCTTTGTGTGAACTCTAGCATCTTGTAAATGCTCTTGAACTGTTAAAAGCTCCGATATGAGCTCTAATCATCATGAATCAAAGATGTCCACACACCACCTGCCTTCGTCAAAGGCGAGACGCATCGAACAAAACCGATAGAACAAGCGGCAGCCGACTCTACCCAAGCAAGTCCGCCGCTTCTCTTGGACAAAGCTTCATCGAACTCACTCTCCTGCTTTCTGTCGTTATCGGTGTCATTTGAGCCTATCTCGAAGTATGGTAACGCCGCAAGTCGTAACTGCCGTCTCTGTCATTTGCAGGTTTTCTGATACTACGCTTTATCGTCAGAGTCATTCTAAAAAGTGACAAATTACGCTGCTGAGCATTCTCCTTCAGCTGGCAATTCTCTGTGCCATCCTGCTTTTCGTGTTTGAGAAGCACGGCTCTGTAATACTGCTTCATTTATCGTTCATTGGGTGGTTATCTCACATTTGAGATAGCCACCCTTTTCTATTCCACTATGGGCGTTGCACTTTCTTCCTTTTCCAATATACCACAATATGAAATAAGAAGACGGATGCTGTTCCCTTTTATCCGCAAAAGGTAGTACGGGGCATGCGCGACCAGAGGTCTGTGCTGGTTTGTCTGGAAAAATCTCACACCTACGGTATTTTCCGCGCAAAACCTTATTGCAGCCTCGCCCCTACCTGATTTTACGCTACAAAAAGGAATCAGCATCTCCGATCTTTGGACGCATATGTCGCTATGGATAAGCAAAAATAAATGCAACATCTTCGATGAACAAAAGAAAGATATAGCTCCTCCTCTCATTGCACCGCTAACCCTACGGCTGAAAAGAGTGAGCAGGTGTTGGCAGCAGTAAGTTTGTACAATGGGACGTTCCCCTTTGGAGAGCCTTTGTAACAGCGAAAGTATATATATCCTGCGTGCAAAACTCAATCGTGGCAGTGTATGAGCCGTGAGGAGATTGTGGCTATGTGAGGCGGTGAACTCCTAACTCTATTTCCGTACAGCCGTACCGCTACAAGGCTATCGCTTTGACTTCTCTGACGTACTGAAAATGCCTTGTCGATCGGTACGGACCAGCTGAGACAAGTATTACGCACCGGCAGATCAAAGCCTGGAAGCCTGCCCTATGGCTCGGCATCAATCACGTCGTAGAAATTCCCAAGTAACAACATCAAAACACATACGACAATGAAAAAGGAACAGAACATTTCACACGAGACCAGCCGGTATCTCAATCGGCGATGCTATGACAGACCCCTTGTTTGCCTAGCGGTGAAGCCGAACAAGAATATCGAGGAATTGCATCACCTACATTCTTAATGAAGTGCGCAAGCGGATTGTGGCGGCTCGATGGTGACATCTTCTCGCATGGCATGTTCACTACTACGGTAGAGGGACGATATGGGGTGGGTAAGGCTATTTCCTGCCGAGTTGCCGTGATCACATTGGCAGAACTCACAGCGGAGGAAGAGCCGAAGCAAGGCAGAGAAGCCATTAAGCAATATCTGGCGTGAGGAACTTGCCAAAGCCTGGAGAGCCGTAACGCACGAGTGAGACCGAGAACATAGCAACCCAGGTACAACCATCACTATTCGATTTTTAAAGCCTGAAAACCGAGCAAACGAGGTTTGAAGAAGGCGGTCCTTACCGAGCACGCACACCTTCGCCCGATGCCGAACACAAAAGCTTGAGTGGGCTTTCCGTGAGTGCATAGACCATTTCGCCTGCCAGCGCTTGAGGTCTGCACTCGCAGCGGATTGCGAGGCATGGTTGGATAATGGAAAAAGCCTGCCGATAGCACGCGCGCACCCTCACTGCGAGGCAAAGTTGCGGAGTCAGGAGACATTCAAAGGGACTGCAGCAAAAGACGGTGTTCCACCACACTTACCGCTGTGGAGAGTACCAGTGTTGCGTATGTTTCCTCCTCCGTGGCTGAAATGGAGAAAGGCTGCAAGGCAGAGCACTATGCCGCTTGAAATCGGTCGGTATTGGTCTGGAACGCACAAGGACGAGACAATTGTTGCTGCCGTTCAGAGGTATTGGGGAGATACGTTGATGCATTCTCCTATTGCACCACCTGGCAATCCGCAACGACAACAGAAGCCTACCGATATGCAGCCTGATCGCAGATATATCCCAAGTTCAAGGTTACGGACACACTCCGCAGGAATGGTTTTAGAGGATGATTTTCACGACATTGCTCCGACAACTCTCATTCCTGCATTGCTTTCCGACAGCGGCACCGAAACATTGATGAGAGTCGGGACGGCCTGGCCAGCAGACCACCTGCGCTATTTTCTTGGCAAAGAGAAGAGCGTTTGACGATTATTGGCGATCCTATAAGATTTGCGGTCCCGCAACGCGACTACGATATAACCGGATATTTCCCCTTTGGTGCGACTATGTGGATATGCTCCGCAGATGCTTCGGAAAGGACATACCACGGCCGAAAATATCTTTGTCCTGCCGACCTCCATGCCGAACGTCCGACGCAGACATAAGAGAACTGCTCACGCAAAGAGAGAGGAGGAACTTGCCAGAAACAGCAGGCAGTGGAAAACTGAAAGCGTTTCAGGAACTTAAATCAAGGTTCTTCGAAAGCATCCGTTTCTGAGACGGAACAATCCAGTCCATGTGATTGGAGAAAGTGTGCGGGAGCATTTGAAAAGCCGTATCAATGCACCATTGTGTATTTTCCAACGAATATTATCTTAAAGAGGACTCACTAATCCTATCGGCTACGATTGAGGGTGAACGGATAGAGAGGGCGATTGAAGTCTCACTGAAAACATTGGAGGTGGTGCAAAGTCGTGGCGTGTGCAACAAGAATACGGAGTATCACGGGCAGATAGTGAACCTTGTCAATGCCAACCGAAGACTCATCAGCCAGCGAATGAAGGCAACGGCATGGTATGAACCGTTAAAAGTAATTAGAAATATGAAAACAGAGAGTTGACTTATTATCTATACTGCACGGACGAGATACCGCACATATACTCATCAGGGTTATCAACGCACTAACCCTATCCAGACAACGAGGAAGAGTTAAGGACGGCAATCAGCAAAATAGCTGAAGAAACGGAACTGACAAATTACTGCATGCGGCTATGGCACACATCACTTTGACACACACACCGCAAATTATCCAATGGAGAGGCAAAGCAGTACAGATTATTAAAGGTCGAATTTTAAGATTGGAAATTATGAAGAAGACACAAGATTTTGGTATATACGCAATATGTTTTGACAGCGTCCATTCGATGTGGTTGCTGAGAGCAGTGAGGAAAGCACGACAGAAAGATCCTGCTGCAAAATTGTGGGTTGGTAATGGGTGGAAAGCATTCACAGTACCTTACCCGATGATACAGAAGATAAACAGGCTCGATATACACAACAAGCGAATAGACAGAATGACGAAGATGTAGAAATAGCATCTTTAATAAAATCGAGAGCACGCAAAGCGGTACGAATTTGGCATTAGCTACACTACGCTGCTCAACAACTCGTCTTTGTCTTTTGAACAAGCAGGCGACCAAAGCAAAGAAAGCGAAAGAAAGTCGCAAGAAATTCATTTCATATTTGCTAAGGAAGAAGAACAAGGCATACTCACTTGTCTCCGTTTGACTGACTAATCCTCTCAAGACCTTGCCCTTGTGCCCGGCAGAACGAGGACATACTCTCGATAGATGTTTCTGTCCCTGCCTCTATCTTTTGCAGCGGTCCGGCTGCTGGAGATTCTAGCCATAGCGGTAATCGCCCAACGCCCACGTTGTAGGCAAGCAAAGGTCAGCAGCAGGGCATCCCCGCCCGCCAGCTGCACGATATTCAAGAAGTGTTTCAAAGGTCGGCTCGGAGCATGCAGGTCCGCCTGCCGTACCGATCATATTGGAAGAGAAATGCTCACGCGGCTGCAACTGATGCCCATATCCGACGTACCGGATAACGGCCCTTTCCGTGCAGTCCCTCAAAGTATTTTTACGACAACCACCGCACGCTCAAAAGGCGGCAAGTCTGTCAACACGCACTGCGCCGGGCGGGGTCGGCTGACAAGTGAGCAAGGCGCACACACAAAGTAAAATGAAAGAAAATTTATCGTTCCGCATCAGTTGTGTTCTTAGTGGCGAGAAAAGTGCGCATGCTTGTCCTTGCCTTCTTCCCGCTCGTTGTTGAAACTGTAAGGTCAGCTGCTGGACGCTGCGAAAACTATCCTCCACATATACGTCAATCGTCTGGCGGTCGGATTGATAACGAAGTATGTACAGAGCAAAGGAACCTTACGTCCTTGGTGAGCGGATGGCGGTCGTTAGGCTTGAACGCGATGCCATCGTCCATCTTCGGTGTTCGCTTTGCCCGTCGGGCTAGAAAATATCGGATGGTGCGTGCGTGTCGGACGTCTCCCCACGTTTCGAGCGTGCAACGTATCTCTGCCGTCTGTCCTTACGAGCAATGTCCTTCTGCACGGGCATCCACTTCGAGCGTGAACGGATAGGACTACTGAACATCCAGCTCCGAGTGCACAAAGCAGATAGACACACACAGCGAGAGACAAGCTTTGCCAGTACCCATATTGAACTTAAAATCTTCTTTTCATTTTTCTTCTTGCTTAAAGATCAAACCTGAGTCCTGCCGATGGTACAGGACGAGAACAGATGTACCGTCTGGGCCGAAGAGGCAACCGCCCTGTGCCTTGATAAGAAACAGAAGTCTGTCCGTGAGAGACACACTCCGCGAGCCATGCGGCACCGCCATAGACGAAGCGTGAACGGTCGACGGCGTTGCCTCTCGGGCGGCAGCTGCTCGTCCTCGTTGATTTCTTCCTTCACCCAAAACAGATAACGCCGCCATGGAGAAACACGTTCTTTCGGTGTCCGGAAGAAATCGGGTGCATATAACCCAAGTGCAGGGCGCATCTTTCGAGTTTCACGCCATAGTCCCTATAAGGCATATTCTGCTGTTCGTCTCTGCCAAGACAAAGACATACTTCTCACGCTTCAAAATAACGAGGATGGGCGATACGCCCACGCAGAAGTTATCCTTGGCGAGAGTTTTCTGCTGATAAAGAACGCTGCCCGACTTCATTCCCTCTGATGTTTGGGTATCAGACGCTGTGCGCGTGCGACGGCCAAACTAAGAAAGCCATAGCCACCACAACGCAAGTCGATAAAATGAGTTTGTTCTTCTGCCAAAGTCTACCATTTCGGGTTTGAGGGTTATCTATCTTCTTGGCGAGCAGCAGGTGTCGCGTACAAGAGTCAGCGATTCTACCTCCGGTACGCTCGTAAAGCGTTACCTCCAGTTGCTTATCTTCTGAAAGCCATAAACTGCTCCAATACAAGCACTGGAATGTTCGCTATCACTTACCCGCTTTTACCATCTCACTGAGTGCCAGGCACGCAAGAGGGCTGAAGCACCTGCTCCTGAATGGCGGTGCGCTGCCATCTTCTTATCCACCACGCTTGAAAGTGATAAAATCCACACCGAATACGGCATATTCGATTGCCGTTTTCCCTACAGGTGTGTGGAAATACGGCAAAGCCGTTATGGGCTTACAAAGCCACGGAAGGAGGAACTTCATGCGAAACTGCTGCGCGATATGCTTGACGTGCGCCTGTTGTTCTGATAGATGGTCTGCATCATCAGCTTGACCAGCACGGGCGACTCGTTGCCGAGTTCGCTTGAAATAGATGTCGGCACGGTTGCTCGGCTGATCGTCCGTCGAGAGAGAGGAAGTCGTCATCTCCACAGCTGAGTTTCACCGGCTCATCGGCATATTTTACATTAAAGCGTAAAACGAGGCCGTCCTCGCAGATAACGCTCATGTTGGTTTCCGTCTCCAAAGTCCTTGACGGCGGCAGCCTTCACGCAGCAGCGTTCTCCACACATCCTCCACTTTCCCGGCAATGATGTTCTGCGAGACCCAAATCCACATAGCGAATGGGAGCAGGGAAGATGAGTGCACGGTTTATCGTCGGTAACGTCGAAGCCGTATCGGCAGGAACAACATGCCGGGTGGGGATTGCACGGCTCATCCTTGAAATAGTTCGCCGAAGTAAGCGGACTATAAGGATTAAAGGTGCTACATTGCTATCGTGTTTTCCTGAGCAGGCTGTCCCCATTGCTGATGCAAAGGGCATCTCTGATAAAATAAGTTTCGTCATTGTTGCTATTGTTTTTGATGTTATTGTTTTTACCTGTCATTTTGATTGTTTTATTTTGTCTGCACCAAGAAAAAGGCGATAACCACCTTTGGGCGTTACCTTGACGGTACGCAGTTTCTGGAGAAGCTGACTTGCCCCCTGCATCACCCACGGGCGGCCTCCGAGGATAATCTGGTCCTGGCGGAGGAGAAGCAAAGGTGAACGATGTCCCCATCAAAGCCACCGATGTTGGCACCGACACTCCTTGAGACGTGATGTTCCTCGAACCCTGGGATATACACGCCCTCCTGCCCGTCCACGTGTCGTCTCTTGAGGAAACTTGCGGCTGTGATATGGCCGTCCCACCTCAATAACTTTTGATAAGCGAGATGCATGCGGTTTGCCTTCAATCTTGGCGACAGCTATGAGTCAGCTCTGCCGTGGAATACGCAAAGCCCTGCTGCGCGGTTTCCAGCGGACGGAGTACCACGTTGTCCACCCTCGCTTGAGTGTCGTTGTCCCTGTCCACCCTGCCACTGAGCGTGTTGCGCATCGTGGGTGCAGCCAGACACCGTAAGTGAATGAAACCCATGTTTGCGATGCTTTGCATTGCCATACTCCTGATGAAATCCGCATCGCTCACATCGGCTGACCGAGGTGAGACACCACCTGTCTGCGTTCTGCCAGGACTTCCATAGCTGGTGTGTTGGTTTGTGCAACCTGCCCCTTTGTAGTTCCGTATCTGTGGCTTGAAGTAGCGTTACCCGTACGCTTCCCACAAAGGAACCACCCAGGGGACGGCGGTGTCGATGGAAGCCTTTGGCAGAATGCATCGCCGCCATCCTGATAGCTCTTTTCCGCGGTGCGCCTGCCGTTTCTCTTCATCGTCTCCTGCTGCTCTTGGAGGATAGTTCCTTTTTGGGGTGTAACCAATCTCCGACGTAATGCCTCACGTTCCTCTTCGTGTGGATCAGGGAGCGTAAAAGAGTACAAGCAAGCGTATTCTCCTCCTGGCGGCATGGAGTTTCTATCTTTGCTTGCCGTGGAAACGGCTGCTTCGGCGCATTCGTTTCCGTTGTAGACCGTGTTTTCGGCGAAGTAATCCGAAACCTCGCCCATCTCGCTTGGGTCCTGCTCCTCCCTCGTGCGCCTTGTCACCCAGCTCATGAAGCACTTTGAGCTTGCCTTGTTCTCGGTGAGCTTTTCTGTCGTTGCCTGTGGGATGCTGCTGTCGTTCAAGCCCTGCTCTGCAACGGTCTTGTCACTTGCCTGAAGGGCGAAGATAAACCACATCGAGAGAGGGCAAGAGAGCGAGTCGACCCTCCGAGACCAAGCCTTTCTTCATTTGTTCGTTTCTGTTTCCTGTTTCCATTGTCGTTTGTGCTAAATGAGTGAGATATGATTCGTGTAGTGACGTGTGGGCGTCCTTTCGGATAGGGCTCGTCATCAACTCGCCCGTAGGTATGGGCAGCGTAACCTGTCCTTTCGCACGAGAGAAAAAGACTGTGCGATCATCATCGATGGAACAGACCAAATAAACAAGGCTCAATCCATAGACGATGACCTTGCGTTAGCTTGGTCGTGAGCCTCCTCGCACCGATAGCGAAGCCACACAGATGTGCCACACCAAGTAGTAGCGTGTCGGTGAGGAATCGTTGTTTTTCTTGTCGTTTGCCATATTCCTATCGTTTATAAGTTTGAATATCCCTGTTCTCGCACTGAGAAAATGCTCCATCAAGGAAGCCCTGCGGATTGTTGTCCGAGCGGACGGAGTTCGGCAGCGTGCGGGTCGTGATAGAGACTGCGCTCCGTGACATTGCTCTGTCTGAGCGGTGAACAGCCGTGAATGGGTCGTTGCGCGAAGATACGCGCAAAGTTGCAGCGTATGGGTCCACCTCTGTGCGTTGATTGACGTGCCGATATGGCACGGTTGTAGTAGCCTTTCTCCGCATGAGTCCTTGTAGTGGTTAGCCGGCTTATCGCGCACAGGAAGGCAGGCGCTCCGCTCATTCTTCTCGATGGCGTCCTTGTCGGGCGGCGCGATGGTGAAGAACAGCTCGTGAAAACGGCGCACATGCTCCCTTGCCTCCACGGGACGGTTTCGCTGCATCCTGACTGAGATGCAAGCATGAGCGACTTACCTTGATCAGCAGCATAGATTTTCTCCGCGCAACGCCCGGCGAAGCCGTGCACGAGCTGCACAGCGCAACAACCGCTTACCGTCCACACAGACGATGGCAAAGACACAAAGACGCCATGAGCCGTATCTGCCCTGAATGAGGATCTCGATGTTTCTAAAGTGATTTGAATTCCATTTCTCTTTTATCATTTAAGTTGTTGTTCTCTCTCTAAATTCTCGTTCTAACCTCTACTTGCCTTTAAGCAAAAGCTCCTTGATACGTCGATGGCATTGCCGCAACAGCCGCTCCGCCTGCAAATATTTGCCGCCAGCGCATGCCCTGCGCCACGTTGTGCAGTCTGATTGACGTTTCGCCGTAAGAACCGATACGCCTCCTGCCTCGATAATCCAGCCGGCAACCATGCGGGTACGCAGAAGTAGCGATGCCGATGAGGAAGAAGACGATGTAATACCAAGTTTGAATCGGGCGATAGTTCAGATCGCTGGTATCGATGTCATCTGTACCATCAACACCTGTATCTTGGTGAGCAGGCGGTCAGAGTGCACTCACGGAAGCCACAGATAGACCGAGATGTATCAGAATTCAAGCCCGTGAAGACCCGAAAGCCCATCCACACGGCTTAATGCCGAGACTACCGGGCCGAGGATGGAAGGACGATAAGAATAAGGTACAGGTGTGTCGATGATAAGCCTACGGCATGGAACAAAGTTCCATCAGATCATGAACAGTTTCATCACCCTGCTTGTGGTTTGGTAGGCACGTTCAGCATACATTCAGCGATGGTAGGGCGTCTTCGGGACAGAATGACCCATTTCCTCTATCTTCTGGTCGAACTTCTCGTTGGAACCACAGATGAAGCGGTTCAGGATTACGCAAATAGGCTTCTTCCTGCAGTTGTTTCTCTTGTGATAAAAGCTCCGCCAAAATTCCCCTCCTACCCTATATGTACCATCATTTCCATACCCCTGCACCACAGGCGAGTACGGCGTTCATCATTCGAGCACTACCGAAGGAAGAACATGATGCAGAAGCCCAAGATAAAGGGGCCGGAGCAGAGGAAACACGTCGATAGCCTCGGCACGGGCAATGGGAAATATGCCAGAGGCAATGTGAAGAGTGCGCCCAATCCGCTATCCCCATAGCGATGCCAGTCATCTGCGCGCAGAGGCATCATCATCATGGAATGAACGTAGAGCTCGTGTGGTGGCAAAATCCATAACTATTCGTGTTTATTCTGTAATGAATTAGAAAATATGGGATTGCCGACCTACCAATATCACTTGCCCGTGTTGCCGTAGAGTGCCTTGACGGGCGGTCGTTCTTTCCCTTGCACGGACGTAGCTCACAGAAGATGTTCTTCCTTGTGGTACGACACGAGCGAGCGGTATTCTAAGCGCAATGTGGTGTAGATACGGTCGATGGTCTGCATGCGTAAATGGTCATTCATCGAAAGCACACGCCGACTTGGCCACGGACGGGTTCATGAGACTCTCCCGCTTTGTTCCAATAGTTTGGCGTGGCGAAACCCATCACAGCGAGTTCGGAGGACGGAAGTTCCTGTCGAGCATCTTCTTATGGAGGTAACGTAAATCTCCGAGATGTCGCCCTGCGAGGGATACACTCCTTGACCTTAGGCATCACCGATGAGTTCACTTTCTTCAGGGCATCATAAACCTTCTTGGTGTCGTTGTAAGAGCTTCTCCACCTCCTTGAATCCGTCAGGTGTTCTTTACCGTCTTCGAGGCGGTGGCAATCCTTGACTGTATTGGCAATGTTGCGGCAAAGTTGGTCGGGTCGCTCACTACCCACTGTGCGTGGGCTTTGCCATTCATAAAGAGAATGGCACTCATCGTAGCATAAAACTCTTTTCATTTTACAAATTGGTTTGCGTGGATACAATAGCATTTGACTGCTCGGAAAATCGATCGACTGTTTTCTTGAAATATGACGTCATATTTTTGAGGAAATATGATATCATATTTTAACTATTATTAATACGCGGTTAAACTTTTATTGATTTCTTTTTCTCATTGGCCGGTTGCGGATAGCGTCTCGATGTCGCCACCATTGTGCAGCACGCTGCCAACCTCAACCTTTCTGTTTCCTCCGTGGTGTAGGTGGTGTTCTTCCATACTCACTTCGTAGCATAGACGGCACTCTGCCACCGCCCAAGCCTCATCACACTTCCTTGTAGAGGTCGGTTCGGGTCATTGTTCTACAGTTGATGGAAGGTTGACTCTTTTCTTTTCGGACAAGCCGAGCATCATCTGTATGCCATCGAATTTGGTCATATGCGTTGGTCAGTGGTATCTTCTGATCGAGTTGTTGATGATACTCTCCTTTACCACTGGCGAGAATGATGTCGTCCACCTCCTGCGATTACGACAATGGCTTCCCGAAGCCACTTTCTCACAGTCTTGTACAAATATTTATATAGTCCGCCATGTTTGCCGAGCAATGGCTTTCCACGCTTCCTCAATGAGAATCATCTTGCGGATGCCCTTTAACCCGTCGCATCTTGTTGATGAAGGCTTCCGCGGTGATAATCGTTACCACAGGGAATAGGTCTTTGTTATCGCTTCATGGTTGATCTCGAAGACGATGAAGCGTTTGGAGAGCAGGTCGATATTCTTATCGAGTTCAAAGGAAGTCGTAGCGACCGCCCTTGTAATACTGCTTCAATGTCGTTAGAGGTTGTTGATGTTGAAGTCAAAGGCGTTACCTCGGTATCGCTTTCTATATCGCCGATAGACATCACGCAGATACTCATAGAGGTGTTAAAGCAAGGCGTAATAACTTCTCGGGGCGTATCAACTCCTATGTAGGAATTGACGGCAGAACCGGGGTTCGCCCGCTTCAGTCTTGGTGATATGCTCATCGCCTCTTCAAAGGGTCAACAAGAGCGGTGGAATGCTCTCCTTTTTCTCCACGTCAAAGTAATCATCGGTATAAAATGGATTGAAGGAAATGGGGCTTTCATTGGTATGGGTAAAATCGGCCGTCTTCGCCTTTGGTCTTACGGTGGAATAGTTCACTGACCCTTAATTTTGAGTTACCCGTATCAACCAGAGGACGTGCGCCCTTATTCATGTCTGGCGTACCATGTGGTTTATTAAAAAAGCTCTTGCCGCTGCCAGAAGGACCCAAGATGAATTTGTTCCACTATTCGTGATAACACCTTTTTCATCGGCAGGTCGGAGATGTCCAGGAGATGGGTTGCCTGAAGACGGTCTGCCATTTGATGCCGAAGGAAGTGGGTATGGTTGGTCTCTGCCGTAAAGAAGCAGAG